>Ga0209830_10002008_pt1 | contig 16965 bp, 19 predicted proteins | sample ArcticOcean_MG_C_12_FD_187439 | JGI IMG/M metagenome (GOLD analysis project Ga0209830, IMG submission 187439) | Marine microbial communities from western Arctic Ocean - ArcticOcean_MG_CB8_130 (SPAdes) (version 2) | ecosystem: Environmental > Aquatic > Marine > Oceanic | place: Arctic Ocean...
AATTACTTGAAGCACAAAGATTAGAAGAAAGAGTTAAGTTTGATTTAGAAATGATTGAAGCAACAGGGTCTTGTGCTGGTATTGAAAACTACTCTCGTTTTTTATCTGGAAGAAAACCAGGGGAACCGCCGCCAACTCTATTTGAATACTTTCCTGACAATACACTTATTTTTGTAGATGAGTGCCACGTAACCGTTCCTCAATTAAATGGTATGTACAAAGGAGACAGATCTAGAAAAAGTAATCTTGCCGAGTATGGTTTTAGACTACCTTCTTGCATGGATAATAGGCCTCTTAAGTTTGAAGAGTGGGATGCAATGAGAACACAAACAGTTTTTGTATCAGCAACCCCTGGTCCTTGGGAGCTAGAGCAAGTCAAAGGTAAATTTGTTGAACAAATAATAAGACCTACTGGTCTAATTGATCCACCAGTTGAAATAAAGCCTGCTAAAAATCAAGTTGATGATTTAATGCACGAATGTAAAAAAACAATAGATAAAAATTTTAGGGTTTTGGTTACTACATTGACTAAGAAAATGGCTGAGGATTTAACAGAGTATTTTCATGAAAATGGTATTAGGGTTAGATATTTACACTCTGATATCGACACACTGGAACGAATAGAGATCATGAGAGATCTAAGGCTTGGTGTTTTTGATGTCCTGGTTGGAATAAATCTACTTAGAGAAGGACTGGATATACCGGAGTGTGCATTAGTTGGAATCCTAGATGCTGATAAAGAAGGATTTTTAAGATCTGAAACCTCTTTAGTTCAAACTATTGGAAGAGCTGCTAGAAACTTAGAGGGTAGAGTTATTCTTTATGCAGATAAAGAAACTAAAAGTATAAAAAAAGCCATACAGGAAACTGACAGAAGAAGAGCAATTCAAGTAGCATATAATAAAAAGCATAATATTGACGCCGTCTCTATCAAAAAAGAAATCAGCGATGTGTTACAAAATGTTTATGATAAAGATTATTTAAAAGTAGGCACAGGGGACAATATTGGTGGAAACTTAAAAAAACACTTAAAAATGTTAAATAAGAGAATGAAGGATGCTGCTACAAACCTTGAATTTGAAGAAGCTGGTAAAATTAGGGATGAAATAAGAAATTTAGAAGCATCCGAGTTAGAAATTGTTTTAAACCCAAAAATAAAACACTATAACCAAGAAAACAGAACATATCCAAAAGGTAGATCAACAATGGGCTTACCTGGTACAAGAGCACAAAAAGGTAAGAAAAAATGGAAGCAAACAAAATAATTATTACTGGAGCCGCGACTAGAATAGGTGCTGCTATTGCCAAAAAACTTTCAGGTCCAGGAGTTGAAATGGTAATTCATTATAATAACTCAAAAAAAGAAGCTGAAAAATTACAAAAAGAATTATTAAAAAATAAAACAAAAGTTTATTTAGTAAAAGGTGATCTTGCAAAAGAACAAGATTTAGAAAAAATCATTAATTTCTCTAAGTCAAAATTAAGTTATTTTGATTGCTTAATTAATAATGCTTCATTATTTGAAAATGATAGTCTTAAAAATTTTTCTTCTGATAGTTGGAGTCAGCACTTAGGTGTAAATTTAAAGGCACCCGCATATCTTACAAAAGAATTTTCAAAAAATACAAAAGGTAAAAATAATAATATTATTAATATAATTGACCAAAGAGTTTTCAAATTAACTCCCTTTTTCTTTTCATACACTTTAAGCAAAACTGGGCTTTATACTCTTACAAAAACTAGTGCTATGGAATTAGCTCCAAATATAAGAGTTAATGGAATTGCGCCCGGACCTACTATTAAAAATAAAAGACAAACTGAGACTCATTTTAAAAAGCAGTATTTAGCAACACCTTTGAAGCAACAAGTAAATATACAAGACATATGTTCTACGGTTGACTTTTTTATCAAAAACAGTTCAATTACGGGGCAAGTAATTGCTATAGATAGTGGGCAGAGTTTAAACTGGCAAACACCAGATGTAATTGGAAAAGAATGAAAAAAAATAATTTGAATATTGTAAAAATTGATAAAAACAAAAGCTTATTTAATTATGAAAAAAAAATTCTTATTAAAGAGCTAATTTTAGATTTAAAACTTGGATATTATGATTTTGAGAAAGAAAAAGCTCAAAAAGTAAAATTCAGTTTAGAAATTGATTATGAAGATAAGAAACCAACAAATGACAAGGATATAAAGTCTATTGTTAATTATGGTCAGGTTGTAAAACTAATTACAAAACTTGCTAAAAACAAGCACTACAATTTTTTAGAAACACTTGCAGAGGATGTTTTTGATGTACTATTTAAGGATAAACGAATTGGAAAAATAATGCTTCAAATTGAAAAACTAGAAATTATAAAAGAATGTGCCTCTGTTGGTATACAAATTACCAAAAAAAGAAGTCATGAAAAGCTCTGAATTAGGCAAAGATGTAATTAGAAAAGAACTACCCTTAATTCCGAAAAGTCCTGGGGTTTATCGTATGCTTGATCACAAAGATGTGATTTTGTACGTGGGGAAAGCAAAGAATCTTCCCAATAGGTTAAAGAGCTATGTAGCTGAAAAAAACCATATTATTAGAACAGCGAGAATGCTGTCTCAAACTTTTAAGTTAGAGATAACAACTACTGCTAATGAAAGTGAAGCGTTACTTTTAGAGGCTAATTTAATTAAAAAACACAAGCCTAAGTTCAATATATTACTGAAAGACGATAAATCTTTTCCTTTTGTTTTTATCGGCAATAAAGATCAGTGGCCACAAGTTACAAAACATAGGGGAAAAAAAGATAAAGAAGGTTTTTATTTTGGACCCTTTGCATCTGCTGGTACAGCAAATTGGACAATAAAAATGCTGCAAAAAATATTCCAAATAAGAGTCTGTGATGACACAACATTTAAGAATAGAAAAAGACCCTGTATACTTTATCAAATTAAAAGATGCTCAGGGCCATGTGTTGATTATATTAATAAAGAGGATTATAAAAAATCAATTGATCATGCAATTCAATTTGTATCAGGAAAATCAAGAGATATTCAAAAAAATCTATCTGAACAAATGGAAGTGGCAAGTGAAAAACTTGATTTTGAAAGAGCCACTATTTTTAGAGATAGAATTAAATCATTGAATATAATTCAATCTTCACAAAGAATTAATGAAGCAAACCTTGTTGATGCAGATGTAATAGCAGCTTACAAAGAATCTGGCAGAACTTGTATTCAAGTTTTTTTTTATAGATCTAAACAAAATTGGGGTAATCAAGCTTATTTTCCAAAGCACGACCCTGATCAAGAAATTAATGAAATAATGTCTTCTTTTTTAATGCAGTTTTATGAAAATAAAAATGTACCAAAATTAATAATCATTAATTCAGACATTAAAGATAAAAAATTAATTGAAGAAACTTTAAGTAAAAAAGAAAATAATACTATTTCCATTAACGTGGCTAAAAAAGGAACAAAGGCTAAGGTTATTGCGATGGCAGAAAAAAATGCCAAAGAATCTTTAAATAGAAAAATTTATGAAACAAACAATAATAAAAATTTATTTGAAGGTGTCGCTAAAAAATTTAATCTTAAGAATGGTATAAGCTTAGTTGAAGTTTACGATAATAGTCATATTTCTGGAACAAATAGTGTTGGAGCAATGATAACCTTTGGAAACGAAGGGTTTATTAAAAAGAGATATAGAAAATTTGATATTAAAACCAAAGGCGCTGGGCAGGATGATTTTGCAATGTTAAAAGAAGTTCTTACAAGAAGATTTAAAAGAGCAATACTAGAAAAAGGAAATTACCTAACATTGCCAGACTTGATACTGATTGATGGTGGTAAAGGTCAGTATTCTTCAGCTAAAGAGGTTCTAGATGAGTTCGGTTTACACGACTTACCTATGATTGCTATTGCAAAGGGTAAAATGAGAAACAGTGGTGATGAAACATTTTTTTATAAAAGAGAATCTTTTAAGTTTGAAAAAAATGATCCCACTCTATTCTTTATGCAACGACTACGTGATGAGGCTCATAGATTTGCAATTAACTCTCATAGAGCTAAAAGAGCAAAGGGCATTACTAAGTCATTGCTAGATCAAATAGAGGGCATTGGGTCTATTAGAAAAAGAGCTCTTTTAAATCATTTTGGATCTGCAAGAGCTGTAGAATCTGCTAGTTTTGATGAAATTAAAACAGTTGAAGGTGTTGAGGTAAAAGTTGCAAAAAAGATATATAACTTTTTTCATGAATAATTATGCTTAAAAAAATACCCAACATACTAACTATTGGTAGAATAATTTTAGTACCTTTTTTTGTATTAGCATTCTACTTGCCCGGATTTTATGGAGATCTAACAGCGTTTACTTTATTTGTGATTGCATCATTCACTGATTTTTTAGATGGAATGCTTGCAAGAATGTTGGGCGAAGAGTCTAAATTAGGAGAGTTGCTAGATCCAATAGCTGATAAAATAATTGTAGCGACCGCATTAATTCTTTTAGTAATGGATGGTACAATTAGACATTATGAGGTAATTGCTGCAATTACAATACTTACAAGAGAAATATTAATTTCAGGATTAAGAGAGTTTTTGGCTAAAGGTCAAATAAAACTACCAGTTTCAAATTTAGCTAAATTAAAAACTTTTTTACAAATGCTTGCTATAGCGCTCCTGCTTACTGGTGAAACAGGAAATAAGATTTTGAACTTCCAGGATTATAACGCACAAACTATTGGTATAATTCTGCTTTGGCTTTCTGCATTTTTAACTTTATATACTGGTTACGAGTATTTAAAAAAAGGCATTGACCATGCAATGTCTGAAGATAGTAAAAATTAAATAATTTATTTTTTTCTAACTAAAGCTTGATAACTTTCATTTAAACCAATTATAGTTTCACAAACTTTAAACTGGTAATCAGCAATACATGAAACTGGCGTTACCTCAGCTGCTGATCCTGTTAAAAAACAACCAATAAACTCTGAAAGTTCTTCAGGTTTTATTTTTCTTTCATTAATTTTAATGTTTTTAGATTTTGCAATTTTAATTACTGTTCTTCTAGTTATGCCATCTAAAAAAGAATCTGGGGTTGGAGTGTGTATCTCTCCATCCCTATCTTTAAAAAAAATATTAGCACCAGTTGCTTCTGCTACATTTCCTTCATAATCTAGCATTAAAGAATCTGTATACCCTTGTTGCTCAGCCTCATGTTTTGATAAGGTATTAATCATATAAAGACCTGATGCTTTTGTATCCCATGGTATTGTGCTCGGCGGTGGTTTTCTCCAGTTTGAAATATTTAATCTAATTCCATTAACTTTTAGTTTAGGGTCAAAATATGATCCCCAGTCCCAAGTTGCTACAGCAACGTGAATTTTCGTTTGTTGAGCAGAGATTGCCATCATCTCACTACCTCTCCAAACCATTGGCCTTACATATCCATCATTTATACTCTGAACTGAAATAATTTCTTTGCATGCATTGTTTATTTCCGACTCTGAATAAGGCATAGTAATTCCCATTCTCTTTGCTGAATAAAAAAGTCTTGAAGTGTGCTCTTCTAACTTAAAGATCGATCCATCATAAACTCTTTCACCTTCGAAAACGCAACTAGCATAATGAAGTCCATGGTTTAAAATATGAATTTTAGCATCAGCCCAGTCAACGAGCTCGTTATTATACCAAATTTTACCAGATCTTTTATCGTAGGGTATCATGTGTGAAATAATTTAATTATTTTAAAAATATCGTTGTATCTATAATATGTCAATATAACTTACCTATAATGAAAGAACTTTTATATTTAAAAGATGCTCAGTTAAAAGAGTTAATTGAAAGATTGTTTAATAGTTACAGGGAGTCCTTTTCTGATGCAAGAAAGGTACTAGATAAATACTCAATAGGAATAGCACATCACAAAGTCATACATCTACTTTCAATGTATGAAGGGATTACAATTTCAGAAATGCTCAGTAGGTTAAAAGTTACTAAGCAAAGTCTTAATAGAATATTAAAAGATTTAATAAAAATGGAAACTATTTTTTTTCAAAAAAATCAACAAGACACAAGAGTTAAGCATATATTTTTAAATGATAAGGGGAAAAAAATTTTTGAAGAAATCTTCACCGTTCAAAAAAAAAGAATATATAATGCTTTATTAAACTCAACTTCAGAGCAAGTTTTGAATTTTGACAACGTTTTAAAAAAAATAATTAATGAATAATTTTATAGCACACATCTTGGTGGTTGATGATGATGATGGTATTAGATCCTTAGTTAAACAATACTTAAATGAAAATAATTTTTTGGTAACCACCTCCAGTAGTGCAGAAAATGCAACGGAAAAGGTTTCAATTATTAAATTTGACTTAATTGTTTTAGACATAATGATGACAGGTAAAAGTGGCTTGGATTTTATCAACAAAAACAAACAAAAAATTGATACACCAATAATTCTTTTAACCGCAAAGGGAGAAGCAAATGACAGGGTTGGAGGACTAGAGATTGGTGCTGATGACTATCTAGCAAAACCTTTTGAGCCTAAGGAACTTGTTTTAAGAATTAAAAATATTCTTCATAAAACTATAAAAAAAAATCAAAAAAGAACTATTGAATTTGACAATATAAAAATTGATTTAAATAAACTATTAATATCTAAAAATGGAAATATATTTAAAATTAATAGTACAGAAAAAATTATTTTAGAAAAAATGATCAATAATCCTGGAAAAACATTTTCAAGAGAAGAAATTGGAAAATTAATTGACCTAGATAAAGAAAGATCTATAGATGTTATAATCACCAGATTGAGAAAAAAAATTGAAGTTGATCCTAAGAATCCAAAATATTTACAAACTTTAAGAGGTGCTGGTTATGTTTTATGGATTGAATAATATCTTTAAGAATCTTTTCCCTAAGAGACTATTTTACAGATCTCTACTAATTGTAGCCACGCCAATAATTATTTTGCAACTAATTATCACTATTGTTTTTTTTGATAGCCTTTGGATAAAAACTAATAAGGGAATGACACGTGCTTTGGTTGGTGAAATGAAAACATTCATTGTGGCTTTTGATAATGGAAAATATAATAATAATGATTTATCTGGTCTTTTTTCAATCTATCTAGATTTAAACGTTGATTATAAAGATGAAGAATTTTCAATAAAAAAACAGAAAAAGAGGTGGTTTAGTCCAATTGATAGAAATTTAAGAAGGGAGCTGAAAACAAAAATAGGGTCTGGCAATTATTGGTTTGATACAACCGCATATAAAGAATTGATTCATATATCTATCAAGCATGGTGAGGGATATTTTGAATTTTTTATTCCTAAAGATAGAGTTTCTAATACCTCAGCGAGAGTATTTGGATTGTGGATTACTGTTCCAGCTTTTTTGTTAATAACAATCGCAATTATTTTTTTAAAAAATCAAACAAAACCTATTCTTAATCTAGCCAAAGCTGCTGAGAGATTTGGTAGAGGGGAGGATATTGACGAATATAGACCTTCTGGTGCATTAGAAATAAGAAAAGCTGGTTTTGAATTTGATAAAATGAGAAAGAGAATAAAGAAACATTTAAATCAACGATCTGAAATGCTTTCAGGGATAAGCCATGATTTAAGAACACCATTAACAAGACTTAAACTTCAACTGGCTTTAATGAAAGATGATGATCTGTCAAAAAAGATGTCTTTAAATATTGATGAAATGGAAAAAATGCTCAATGAATATTTAAAATTTACTAGTTCAAACTACCAAGAAAAAAATGAAACATTTGATGTTTCTGAATTAATAGAAAGTATAGTTACCAAATATGCTAATACTGATATCTCGATGAAAGTAATTCCAAGAATATATATGAATGGTAGAAAAAACTTAATTCATAGATCGATAAATAATTTGATTGATAACTCCCTTAAACATGGGAAAAAAATAAATGTATATTTAGCAAAAATAAAAAATAATATATCGATCATAGTAGATGATGATGGACCTGGAATTCCAGAACATGAGCATGAAAATGTTTTTAAACCCTTTTATAAAGTGGATAAAAGTAGAGGAGAGTCAAAATCAAGTGTGGGTCTTGGTCTATCTATAGCACTAGATACTATAAAATCACACGGTGGAAATATTATATTAGAAAAATCACCTCTGAATGGTCTTAGAGTTAAGATTTTTTTACCCTTGTAGTATTTTTTTGAAATTTAATTTTTTCTAATTTTTCAATTTTTTTTTCAAGGTTTTCTACTCTTTTGATTAAGATATCCATTTCCTCCTTACTTGTAAGCTTCATCTTAAAAACTATTTCATCTCTCTTTGATCTTAAAATATTCAATATTTCAGAACTTAAATCTTTATAGGAAATAAGGCCATGCTCGAATAACTTAGCTAATTTATCAATTACAAATTTTGATTTTGTCATATATTCGTTTATAAAATTAATATACTTTATAAATAGTATTTTAAAAAATGTTTACTAATAACTTTGACCCAGTCGCTTTTCAAATTTTTTCGCTAGAAATAAGATGGTATTCATTAGCTTATATTGTTGGGATTTCATTAGGGTGGCTATACTGTAAAAAAAAGTTAATCAGAGACCCTAAAATACTTGTTATTTTTGATGATTATATCACTTACTTAATTATAGGAATAATTCTAGGTGGACGTATGGGTTATGTGTTATTTTATAATTTGGGATATTACCTGGCAAACCCCATTGAAATTTTTATGGTTTGGAACGGAGGAATGTCGTTTCATGGTGGTGTGATAGGCGTTATTGTTGCATCTTTATTTTTTTCAAATAAATATAAAATTAATCAATTTATTTTTTTAGATTTAGTTGCCCTATCTGCCCCTATTGGCATTTTTTTTGGAAGAATTGCAAATTTTATAAACTCAGAACTTTATGGAAGAGCAACAGATATTTCCTGGTCAGTAAAATTTGTACTAATAGATAATATCAAAAGACATCCCTCTCAGCTTTATGAGGCCTTTCTGGAGGGTGTTGTATTATTTTTTATATTAGGTTATTTTTTTAAAAAAAATTATTTAAAAAAACCTGGTCAAATTTCTGGTTTATTTTTAATTTTTTACTCACTATTTAGATTTTTTGTTGAATACTTCAGGTTTCCTGATCCACAAGTAGGGTATTTAATTTTGAATTTAACATTGGGTCAATTAATAAGCGTTGCATTCTTTATGTTGGGCATATTTCTATTCTTTATTAAAAAAAATGAGAATTAAAAAAGATTGTGTATTAAGCTTAGATAAATTTATAGACGAGTCTCTTTATAATAAAAAACTTGGTTACTATATGAAGAGTAACCCCTTTGGAGAAAAAGGTGATTTTATTACTGCGCCCAATATTTCAATATTATTTTCTGAAATGATTGGTGTTTGGGTAGTTTCTTTTTGGGAAAGTCTAAATTCCCCTAAACAATTTAACTTAATCGAGCTTGGAGCTGGTAATGGAGAAATGATGACTATACTGACGGGAGTATTTAATAAATTTCCTCAGTTTAACAGTAGTTGCAATATAAAAATATTAGAAAAAAGCAAACATCTTAAGAAAATACAAAAACAAAAAATTAACAATCACAAGGTTAAATGGTTGGATGATTTAAAAGATTTAAATAATTTACCCTGTATTTTTATTGCAAATGAGTTTTTTGATGCTTTGCCCATTAAACAATTTATTAAAAAAAAAAATAGATGGCATGAAAGGTATGTTAAATTTAATAACCAAATCAAATCAGAATATTTAGATATTCCATTTGACATAACTGAGCTAGAAGAACAATTAAAATTTAAGATATCTTTAAAACAAAATTTTATAGAATATTCTCCCCTAACCTCAGAATACTTAAAAGATATAACAAGTAAGATTAGTCTTAATAATGGTGGAATTTTGATAATAGATTATGGTTATCTTAACAAAAAAATGAAAAACACCATTCAAGCAGTTTCTAAACACAAATATACTGATGTTCTTAATAGTTTTAGAAATTCAGATATTACATACAACTTAAGTTTTAATCTGGTCTCTAAAATTATAAAAAAAATGGGTTCTTTTTCCCAAGCAACAACAACTCAAAAAAAATTTCTAACAAAGCTAGGAATACTCAAAAGAGCTGAAATTCTATCTAAAAATATGCTGTTTAGTAAAAAAGCAGATTTGTACTTTAGAATTAAAAGATTAATTGATGAGAAACAAATGGGAAATTTATTTAAGGTAGCATTTATAACAAATAAAAAAAACAAATTTAAATTAGGATTTTAAATTGATTAAATCAAAAAAACTATCAAGATTTAGTGAGATAGAGCACTCTTTCTTCAACAAGTTGGGTGGTAAATCTAATGGTATTTATAAAAGTCTAAACTGTGGTCTTAGTTCCCATGATAAGAAAAAAAACATATTAAAAAATCTCACTCTTGTTAAAAAAAAGATTAAATCTGGTTTGAACAAAATAGTTTTATTAAACCAAATTCACAGTAATAAATTTTATTATATTGATAAAAAATCAAAACTTAATCATAAAAAATTTACAGGGGATGCTTTGGTTACGAATAAACCCAATACACCTATTGCTGTTCTAACCGCCGATTGTGCTCCAATATTAATATTTGATAAAAAAAATAGAATTGTTGCAGCAATTCATGCTGGTTGGAAAGGTGCATATAAAGGAATTGTAAAAAAAGTCATAAAATTTATGATTAAGAAAGGTTCGTCTACTAACGATATCACAGCTGTAATAGGGCCGTGTATTTCGTTAAAAAATTATGAAGTAAAACAAGACTTTATTAAAAAATTTATAAAAAAAGACCCAAAAACTAAAGCTTTTTTTAAAAAGATAAGAAATAAAAATTACTTCGACTTAAATAAATATATTATCCATCAACTAAAGAACCTAAATATCAAAAAAATTGAAGCTATCAATAAAGATACTTTTAACATAAAAAACAATTTTTTTAGTGCTAGAAGATCTATAAGTCTACACGAGAATGATTATGGTAGAAATATTTCTGTAATTATGATTAATTAGCATAATCACATGAAATTACTAAGTGGAAATAGCAATAAACCTTTAAGTAAAAATATTGCCAAATATTTAAAAAACAAACTAGTCAATTCTAGTATAAAAAAATTTTCAGACGGTGAAATTTATATTGAGATTAATGAAAATATTAGAGGCAACAGTATTTTTATTATTCAATCAATTTCTTCACCTGCAAATGATAATTTGATGGAATTATTACTTTGTATTGATGCATTAAAGAGATCATCAGCAAAAAATATAACAGCTGTTATTCCTTATTTTGGGTATGCAAGACAAGATCGTAAAGTAGTACCAAGAACCTCTATATCTGCAAAACTTGTTTCGAATTTAATTACCAAAGCTGGCGCAGACAGAGTTGTTACTGTTGACTTGCATGCTGGACAAATTCAAGGTTTTTTTGATATACCTGTAGATAATTTATTTGCTACTCCTATTTTTGCTAGGCATGCAAAAAAAAATATTAAAAGTAAAAATATAATTTGTGTAGCCCCAGATGTTGGTGGAACAGAAAGAGCACGAGCCCTCGGAAAAATTTTAAACGTTGATCTTGCTATTGTCGATAAAAGAAGACCTAAACCAGGTCAATCAAAAGTTATGAATGTGATTGGAGATGTTAAAGGGAAAACATGCATTATAGTTGATGATATAATAGATTCTGGTGGAACTATAGTAAATGCAGCTAAAGCTTTAAAAGATAGAGGTGCAAAAGATGTGTACGTTTATATTACCCACGGTGTACTAAGTGGTGAGGCTGTAGATAAAATTAAAAAATCAGTTATCAAAAATTTAGTAATAACTGACACTATTGACAATCACGACAAGATTAAGAAAGTGAAAAATATTGAAGTTTTACCAATTTCAAGCCTTATGGGTGAGGCTATTAAAAGAATTTCAAATTCGACTTCAGTGTCTGACTTATTTAAATAATTATCTTGAGTTTTTGGTTTAGTTGCGCTAAAAGCCTGTCTTTATGAATTCACTTGAAGTAAACACTAGAAATACTAAATCTAAAGGAGATGTTAGATCTCTTAGATTAAAGGGTAATGTCCCAGGAATTATTTATGGAGGAACTAACCAAAACGAAAAAGTTTCTGTTTCAAAAAAAACTCTTAAATTCTTAATAGACAAAGAAAATTTTTTATCAAATATAATAACTCTTAACTTGGATGGCAAACAACAGAACGTACTACCAAGAGAAATTACGTACAATGTTATATCTGATGAACCAACGCATATTGATTTTCTAAGAGTAGTTCCAGGTGTTAAAATTAGAATAGAGGTGCCAGTCCAATTTATTAATCATGAAGCATCTCCAGGCTTAAAAAGAGGTGGGGTTCTAAATATAGTTAGAAGAAAAATTGAACTAAAATGTCCTAGTGAAAAAATTCCAGAATCAATCATTATAGATCTCGATGGAATAGAAATCGGTGAAAGTTTTAAAATATCTTCGATTAAATTAGAAGATGGTGTTACACCCACAATCATAGGTAGAGATTTTGTGATCGCAACATTAGCGGCTCCTACGGTAATGAAAGAGCCAGAAAAACCAGCAGAAGCAGCTGAAGGTGAGGATGCTGCAGCAGCAGATGGTAAAGATGTAGCTCCAACGGCTGATGGAGATAAGAAAGAAGGTGAAGAAAAAAAATCTCCTGAAGAAAAAAAATAATCAATTTATTCTAGTGAATATCTTTCGACACAGTTTTAAAAAATTATGCTTCTATTTGTAGGTTTAGGTAATCCAACACCTGATAGTGAAAATAATAGGCACAACATTGGCTTTAAACTAATAGATGCACTTAATAAAAAATTTGGGCTATCAAAGCAAAAACCTAAGTTTAAAGGATTGCTAACAACTGGAAATATTGAGGATAAAAAAATTTATGCAATAAAGCCTCTGACTTTCATGAATAACTCAGGAATTTGCATAAGAGAATTGATCGAGTATTTTAAAATAGACGCAGAAGATGTAATTGTATTCCATGATGATCTAGATATTGAATTTGGAAAAATAAAAGCAAAATTTGCAGGCTCAAGTGCAGGACACAACGGAATTGAGTCAATTGATAAATTTATTGGAAAAGATTACTCTAGAGTAAGAATAGGAATTGGCAGACCCAAAACTAAAGCAGATGTTTCAGATCACGTACTAAAAGATTTTGATGAGGAAGAAATGATACAACTAGAAAAAATTACAAATAATATTATCAATTCGATATCTATACTAGTTGATAAAAAATTAGATCTATTCTCAAGTACAGTAAATAATAAATAAATGAGTTTTAAGTGTGGAATTGTTGGTTTACCTAATGTTGGCAAATCAACATTGTTTAATGCACTTACTAACTCCAGCAAAGCCCAAGCGGCAAATTTCCCTTTTTGTACAATAGAGCCCAATGTTGGAGTTGTTCCTGTTCCAGATGAAAGATTGGATAAGTTAGTAACAATATCAAAATCAAAAAAAAAAATAAACACAACAATAGAGTTTGTTGATATAGCTGGTCTAGTAAAAGGTGCCTCAAAAGGTGAAGGTTTGGGAAATAAATTTTTATCTCATATAAGAGAGGTGGATGCGATAGTGCATATGATTCGATGCTTTGATTCTGATGATATTCAAAATGTCAATCCTACTGTAGATCCAATAAGAGATTTAGAAATTATTGAAACTGAAATGATGCTTGCTGACTTAGAATCTATTCAAAAAAGATTAGAAAAAAGTAATAAAAAAAATGTTGATTCGGAGCAACTAAAGATATTAGAAATAGCCTCAGATTGTATTAACCATTCTAAAGATATTAAAGTTCTTCACAATCAGTTTGAAAAAAAACTATTAAACCAAAGTGGTTTACTTTCTCTAAAACCTAAAATTTTTGTGTGTAATGTGGATGAAGCAAGTGTTCAAAATGGCAACCCATACACAGAGGCTTTTATTAAAAATTTTGGTGAAAAAAATACTTTAATAGTTTCAGCAGATATTGAAAATCAAATAAACCAATTAGAAAATGATGAAAAAGAAAATTATATGGAAATGATTGGGTTAAAAAGAACAGGTTTAAACATGCTGATTCAAAAAGGCTATAATATTTTAGAGCTAGATACTTATTTTACATCTGGACCTGAAGAAACTAGAGCATGGACTATACCAAAAAATTGTACTGCTCCAAAAGCTGCGGGTGAAATACATACTGATTTCGAAAAAGGTTTTATAAGAGCAGAAACAATAGCATATGATGATTTTATAAATAATGATGGTTGGAATAATTCAAAAACAAATGGTAAAATGAGACTTGAAGGAAAAGATTATATTGTTAAAGATGGTGATATTTTAAACTTCAGATTCAATACGTGACCAAATTTTCTTCATACTAAAATAAACTAATATAGTTAAAATTATCAAATATAAAATTGCTTTAAAGCCCATTTTATGTCTGGCTTCTAAATGAGGTTCTGCAGTCCACATTAAAAATGTAGTTACATCTTTAGCCATCTGTTCTTTTGATGCAATCGTCCCATCGCTGTACTCGACTAAACCGTCTGATAGTGGTTCTGACATTTTAATATTATTTCCATACATGTATTTATTGTAATAAACACCATCCTCAAGAGTTACTCCACTAGGCGCATCCTCATAACCCAAAAGTACTGAATAAATATAATTAACCCCACCACTTCTAGCTTTTGCCAGCACGGACATATCTGGTGGGTAAGCTCCACCGTTTGCTGCTTGCGCTGCTTTTACATTTGCAAAAGGCATAACAAACTTGTCTGATAGCTTTGCAGGTCTTGTGAACATTTCTCCATCATCGTTTGGTCCATCGGTAATTTCAAAATTTGCTGCTATAGCTTTTGCTTGATCTTCTGAAAATTCTGGACCCCCTGGCTCAAATAAGTTTCTATAACTGACATATTTCATTGAATGACATGATGCACAAACTTCAGTATAGACCTGGTAGCCTCTTTGTAATGATCCTCGATCAAATTTTCCAAATAAACCTTTAAAGCTCCAGTCTGTTTTTAAAAGTTCTACTTTTTCTGCAGCATTAACTTGGTTGATTCCAACTAACAATAAAACTATTAGATATGATATTTTAAAAATATTTGTCACTAGGTTAATATAAATTTTCTTTTTTTTTAACAATTTCGGCATTTGGAAAGCCACCAAGGACAGGCTCCGTAATGCTTAAAGGTAAAGGCATAGTTTTTTCTTTAAATCCAAGAATTGGAAGGATCATCAAAAAGTGTATAAAATAATAAGCTGTAGCAACTCTTGCAATCAGTAAGTAAAGGCCCTCTGCTGGCATTGCCCCAACATAACCAAGTATTAATACGTCAGCTAATAATATCCAATAAAATTGTTTATAAAGAGGTCTAAATACAGCAGATCTAATTTTTGAAGTGTCTAACCATGGCAACGCCACTAAAATTAAAATTGCAGACAGCATTGCAACTACACCCATTAATTTGTCAGGAACCGATCTTAAGATTGCATAAAAAGGTAATAGATACCATTCAGGCACTATGTGAGCTGGTGTTACCATTGGATTTGCTTCTATATAGTTATCAGCATGTCCCAAAATATTTGGTGAATAGAATACAAAGAAAGCAAAAACAATCATAAACATTAATAAAGCAAAACCATCCTTAATAACAATGTAAGGATGAAATGGCACAGTGTCCTTTGAAGGTTTTTTTACATCAATTCCTACTGGATTATTATTTCCAGGTACATGTAGGGCCCATATATGAAGAACTACTAATCCTAAAATTAAGAATGGAATTAAATAGTGAAGTGTAAAAAATCTAGTCAAAGTTGGATTATCTACTGAATAACCTCCCCACAACCAATTTACTATTCCCTCACCCACTAAAGGTATGGCGCTAAAAAGATTTGTAATAACTGTTGCTCCCCAAAAACTCATCTGGCCCCATGGAAGAACGTAACCCATAAATGCTGCTGCCATCATTAAAAGATAAATAATTATTCCAATAATCCAAATTATTTCTCTTGGAGATTTATAAGACCCATAAAACAAAGATCTAAATATATGAATATATACTGCTAGAAAAAACATCGATGCACCATTTGCATGAATATATCTTATAAGCCACCCATAATTAACGTCTCTCATAATGTGCTCGACACTTTCAAAAGCTAGGTCAGCGTGAGCGATATAATGCATTGCAAGTGTTAAGCCAGTAACAATTTGTGTAATTAAGCAAAAAGTTAATATTCCACCAAATGTCCACCAGTAATTTAGATTTTTGGGTGTCGGGTAATCAGTTAAATGACTAGCAAGTGTTAAGAGAGGCAATCTATCATTAAACCATTTTCCAAATTTTGATTTAGGAACGTACTCGTGATCACTCATAATTTTTTATTATCCAATTTTAATTGTATTGCTGTTAATAAATTCATATTTTGGAACTTCCATATTTAAAGGAGCTGGACCTTTTCTTATTCTTCCAGATGTATCATAGTGTGATCCATGACATGGACAAAACCATCCATTATAATCACCCTTATCATTTAAGGGTACACAACCTAAATGAGTACAAACTCCAACCATTACTAACCACTCAGGATCTTTCGCTCTATCTTCATCTTTTTGAGGATCTTTTAAATCTTCCATCTTAACAGCTCTAGCTTCAGCTATCTCTTCAGGTGTTCTTCTTTTAATAAAAACTGGTTTTCCTCTCCAAAGTACCGTAATTGCCTTTCCAGATTGGACTGCACTAACATCAACCTCAGTGCTAGCCAATGCTTTAACAGAGGCGTCTGGATTCATTTGATCGATTAAAGGCCAAACAACCGCTCCTACCCCAACAGCACCAACAGCATACGAAGCTGTAAATAAAAATTCTCTTCTTTCAGGTTTTTTTTCAGACATCTTTTGTTTTTTTTATATTGTTATCTATT
>Ga0209830_10002012_pt1 | contig 16946 bp, 5 predicted proteins | sample ArcticOcean_MG_C_12_FD_187439 | JGI IMG/M metagenome (GOLD analysis project Ga0209830, IMG submission 187439) | Marine microbial communities from western Arctic Ocean - ArcticOcean_MG_CB8_130 (SPAdes) (version 2) | ecosystem: Environmental > Aquatic > Marine > Oceanic | place: Arctic Ocean...
TGATATGACGAGTTCTTACCACAACTTGTTGGCCGCGTTTTGAGATTGTCCAAAAAACCAGATTCTATCAAACCCACCAGATGTTGCGCCACTGGAAACTTTCCAGACAATATATACGCGGTCTGGTTTTTTTGGACAATCTCAAAACGGCCAACGTGTGGTAAGAACTCGTCATATCAGCAGCGCCATTGATTAACATTGAGACATGAGAGTCGGGGTGGAGTTTCTCCGTCGCGTTGTTCACGCTCTCCACCAACTCCTTGAGACCGACAGACTTGGAAAAAACGACTACTACCCGTGATGCGAGAAGAACTCATAATCGGGATGAATGACTTTAATGCCGCGTAAGAACGCGTAAGCACCGTCGATCATTGCAGCAGTGCGCTCGGATTCGTTTTCGTTTTCGGCGGCGAAGAATATTTCAGGGTCGGTTTTGTAGCAACATAAGCCGAACGGTTTCAACGCGAGCGCTCGCGAGAGTTTTTTGTCATCGCTTCGTTGTTTTTTGCAGTCCTCTATTCTGCGCAGTAGTCTGAGTTCGCCTAGTAAAGTTAAAGATGCTGGTCTCGGTGGTGGTATTGATGTTGGTGTTTTCTGCTGAAGCTGACGCGTGTTCGTCTTATTGTCGTTGTTGTTGTTGTTGTTGTTGTTGTTGTTGATATCAATGTTATTCTCTTCTTCGTTGCTATTTTTGCTAGTCGTCGTAGTATTTTTGCTAGTAGTAGTACGACGACGACGACGACGACGACGACGACGAACGTTCAAGTGATTAAACCCGTGATAGGTTAAAAAGCACCCTTGTATATCCGTCCTCGACGTTCCTTGAGGTATTCGATATATAGGGTACCACGCGAACGATATCCACGATTTGTTCAAGTCTATTTCGGATACGCGCAAGCTCGATACTTTCTCGTTCTCGTTCGTTAATTTCTCTATAACGTCCATCATCGGTGCTCTGGAATACGGGGCTACGCTCTCGAAATATTGTGCCGTCGCGCTTTTCTTATTATCCTTGTCTACTTCATCATCTTCATCTTCATCGTTCTCGAATATCTGAAACGCAGATACGAAAGGTGAATAGTACTGCGCAATAACCTTCCCTTGGAACTCTAAAGGTACTTCGCATCCAAAAGCGCTCGTTTCCGCAAAACTGTTCCATACATCGCCCAATCTAAAATCAACATCGTTTTCCCCAACATCAACATCTTCATCTTCATCTTCATCATCATCTTCATCTTCATCTTCATCTCCATCTTCATCGTATACTATTATTGGCATCGAATGCACTAAGAAGCTCTCGATATTGCTCGATGAGAATTCAGCACTAGCTCGCGCATCTCGATCTCCTTCCTCTCGTTTCACTTCTTCCGATATCATTCGGAGAGAGAGAGAGAGTTTAATGCGCGCACAAAAAATGGTGCTTTCGCCGCTCAATAACTCCCACTCTCGATCAGCTCTCTTTGTCTTTCTATGCGTTCAGTGTTTCAAATGTTTACGAGAACGAGCGAGTGCGATGTTTAAAACGCACGCACCTTTGAATGAAACGTGTTCCTTACGAGCGCTTGCTCCATAAAAATCATCGCAGAGTGATCTTCGCCGCTACTCGTTACGGGTCAAACTTTACGTTTTCATTGAGAGCAAAAACGCATTACAAAAATGCCCTAACTAACTCGTTTTAGTATCCACATTCTAAATACGAATTAAATAATCAATCAAATATATACATACGATCGAATCCGAGAGAGATGATCAAACAAGCGTCGATGAACGCGATTACGATGAGAAAAAGCGCTTTTGTTCGCACGCGCGCGACGAAATCTGTCGTCTTAACTCGTCCGAAGCTGCCGCTTTTGCGACGAGAATGCGAAATCAATCGAACAGTGAAAGCCACTGATGCAAGGGCGGATGTGATCACGACTACGGCCAATCAGGTCTTCAATGAATTAGCTACGCAGAGACCTGGGGATGTAGAGGCACCTATTGCGGTCGTTGTCCTGCTCGCGTTTTTAATTGGTTTAGGCTTCTTCGCTTTGACCACGTTCGGGCTTAAGCCCGGCTCTGAAGCGCAGAGTCAAATGAAAGAAAGAGACCAGTCGTTCTTTAATAAGAAGAAGTGAGCGCGACGAGTGTATAGATAGCGCGAGCGCGTGCGTGTAATAGTATGATATGATATACAATTGAATCGATATAAATGTGTGTGTGCGTGTGTGTGTGTGTGTTATGTTAACTTTCGTCTTCTTTTGATGTACGGGGAACAGGACGTCCGAAGGTGAGAGCGCTTTGGTATTCATCACTCTCACTCTTTTAAATTCGCGCGAATGATTGCTCCTGCTGCTCGGCCTCCTTTGTTCGTTTTTGGTTCGATGATTAGCAAAGGTTTTTGCGTGCGACCGAACGCGTGCGTTCGTTTCTTATTCGCTACGTTCGATGAAACCGTTTTGTAAGCATCAAACGCGAAAAAGGAAATCGTACATTTTAGAACGAGTTCAACCATTTGTTTCGACGTCACAAATTCCGAGACTTTTTTAACGCAAGCGACTGGTTTATCGATGAGAACGCTTTTCAGCTTTCTTTTCGTTTGCACATAAAATCCAGCAGAAGATGAACGATTTCTTTCCCTCTCTCTTTTTTCCTCTGCACTCTTTTCTTTCTGCATCTTCTCTCTCTCGAGTTGTTCAAAATCCATTTGAATTTTCCTCTTCATCGCTAAAGATTCTTCGAGCGCGTCTGTGTTGATTTGCTTACGAACAAGAACAGTCGCGCCGCTCGTTTGCGATATTGATTTAATCAAAACAGAATTCGGTTCCGCTTGATGGTGCTCATTATACTCTTGATCGGATTCTTCTGAATAATCGCTCTTTGCAAATCCCCACGCCGGGAACGAATGACGTCCTTTCTTCTTCTTCTTCTTCTTCGATTTGTTCTTATTATTTTGATTATTGGGAGAAATCGCTGGATGACTCTCCAAATCAATCTCAAAAATCGTTCGCGGCGAAAATGGCTCGCTAGTTGCTGGCGCAATGATACCATTTTTTACCATGTTTTCGTAATGCTCTTTAATAGCCGATTGTGGAGAGCGTAAATAATACTCCGTCGTCCAATCCGTATCTTCTTCATCAGACGAAGAATTGCCTAACCACGTTGCCGAATTCGCAATATCCCATCCAACATAATACGACGCCAGATTGTACTTTTTACGAGTTGCATACCCTCTAAATGCGGATTGAATGGAAACAGCGTGCTTTCGAAGCTCATTTTGCCGTTTTCGGACCAACTGACCGCGATAAACCGCCTGTAACCTCTTTGCGCTCTCGTTTCGATTCTTCAAAAATTCCAACTGTTGCTTTGCTATTTTCATTCTCGCAATTGATTGGATTTTCACAACGGCATTTCGAGTTTCAGCAAAGCGCCTCTTCTCGATAGCCATGCGAAATAACGATTGCATTTTTTTTACAGCGTTGCACTTTTGCTCGAAACGCTCGCGTTCTCGTCTTCCTTCTATAGAAGCGCGGACTCGGGTTTGAATGATAATCACCGCTTGACGCGTCAGGAAGAATCTTTTGCGCTCCTGTGCCATTTTTATCACCGATTGGATTTTTATTGCGGCAGATTTTGTCTCGTTGAACTTTTTTCGGGCTGATACACCGCGCGCGAACGATTGAAGCTTTACAGCCGAACACCTACGCTTCTCCTGTAAATTTTGATACTCGCGTTTTGCTTTTTGCATTTTCACCATAGCTTGGATTTTAACAGCCGCTTCATTCGCTTCTGTCATTCGTTTACGCGCTATGACGCCTCTGAACATAGCTTGAAATTTAATCGCCGCTTCAAGTTGCTTCGCTTTCAGTTCTTCTTGCTTTGCTGTTGCTTTGATTTTGTTGAATTGTTTTCTTGCTAAAGCGCCTCTCACTAACGATTGAATCAATAAAGCGGCTTCAAGTTGCCTCGCATTCAATTCTTCTTGCCTCGCTGCTGCTGCTTTGATCTCGTTGAATTGCTTTCTTGCTAAAGCGCCTCTCAGTAACGATTGAATCAATAAAGCGGCTTCAAGTTGCCTCGCATTCAATTCTTCTTGCTTCGCTGATGCTGCTTTGATCTCGTTGAATTGTTTTCTCGCTAACGCACCTCTCGCTAACGATTGGATCAACAACGCCGCATTGTTTTGTTTCGCTTTCAATTCTACTTGCTTTGCAGCTTTGATATCGTGGAACTGTTTTCTTGCTAAAGAGCCTCTCGCTAACGATTGAATCAAAATCGCCGAATTGTTTTGTCTCGCTCTCAATCCTTCGTATTCGATCTTCGCTTGTTGCATCTTCAAAAACGCTAAAAGCTTCTTCATCTCCGATTCAGATTTACCTACGAGCATGTTCTTCCTCTCCATTAAACCTCTAAAAGCTGCCTGAATTTTAATCGCAGCCGCTTTTTTCTCAAAAGCTCTTTGATTTTCGAAAAATTCTCGTTTTCTATCTTCGGGCGTTCGTGGTGGCGACGATTTGAACAACTCCATCCTAATTCCACCAAGGTTTCCTAAGTTCCGCAAAGGTGAAGAATAAAATGCTTTTTCGGGCGTGTTATTCTTGATTCTAGTCATGATACTCTCATATCTTTCTTTTTCGATTCGATCTATACGATAGACTCTGAAAGCGCGCTGTATGACACTCGCGGCCTCGTGAATTTTCAATATCGATTGTGAACGTTCTAAAAGTTGAGGCTTGCTTACAGTCTTTTTACGCGCTTGCGCGCCTCGGAAAGACATTTGGATGCGAAATGCGGCATCATTTTCACTTTTTGCTTGCTTGAGCGCCAATTGAATATCGGCACTGTTGATGCTGTTGTCGTCATTTCCGTCTTTTCCACCATCATCACTATCTTTTCTATTCTTGTTGTTAGTATCTTTTTGTCTATTGCCGCCGCCGCTGCTATTTGAATTATCATTTCGTACGTCTTCTTTGTCCTTATTTTTATCTGGTGGTGAATGTTTGAAATCCATCTTTGGGTACACACTATTATAATGCACTTCGGCCCAAAAGCTTAACCATAAATTCCGCGGTGCAATGTCACCGTTTGAATCGGACACATTTGGAGTGATCTCCAAGACGCCGTTGTCCAAATACGAAGTCACGACGGTTATTTGTGCACCATACACGTCGGCAGCAGCTTGCAAAGTTACGTGATCACCCCATGTACCGCCTGCAGCCATATCGTCGCAATAATTCGAGTATGCCGTTTGCATCATAAAGAACGCAGATTTCGATTCTTTTTTATTTGCCGACGGTATATTCTTATCATCCGAAACATCGAGTTCAGAACTAGAGGAGGACACATCATCATCTCTGACAACGTATGCAGCATATCTCGACGCGTGTTTTCGCAATTGCTGGACGATTTTCTTCCTCACCTCTCCGTAATGCTCTGGCGTCCGGAACAATTGATCACTTAGTGCGCGAAATTGGCAATTACCGTCTCCCGAAACTTTTTTCTCTCTCAACCCAAACGCATCCAACCTCGCAATTAATACGTCGTGATCCCTCTCAACCTTATCTGCATCTTCCTTCGATAAAGCTAACGCTATCCTCAAATCCTCATCATCGTTCCTCTTCGGCGTAATCGGTACCGATAACTGTCTCTTCACTTTATACGGAGTTTCAAACACCGCCTCTCTCACGACGTCGTCGAGCTTCCTGGACCAACTCAATAACTCATCTTCACCGACTCTTTTCTTCCATCGCTCTAACACCTCCTCGTACGTAGAATCACCAGCCCTAACACTACCACCACCACTCCCGTCCTCCTGCATCGATTTCGCTATCAAACGATCCGTCTCTACTTGACCCTTTTTCTTCTCCCGCTCTTTCAGTTCTTCCTCGAATAACACTTTCGCGATTTCGAAATCGGAATCATTCCTATCCCCTCGTTCCTCTCTTACGCTCGATCGATCGTTCACAGAAGTCGATGTTTGTTCGCCACTGCGCACGCGCGTGACCTCTTCGTCAGTCGCAGTCGCAGTCGCAGTAGTTCTCGCCGTTGCCACAACATCATCGTCAGAGGTCTCCGTAACCTGCGAATGAGAAGAATCTTTTCGAGTCGTCGCAGTCGCAGTCTTCGACGCCGCACATCCTCCCTCTTTCGTGAGCGATGAAATCGCTCGGGTTTTTGAGTGATCCAGTGCTGCCTTGGAAACGCATAGACCCATTTACGATGTCTCACGTGTTTATTACTTGCGGCGCGCCATTTTCCATTTTAAAGGAATAATCGTGGTTAGTTTTGAAGGGCACGTTTTAGAGTTCTAACGAGAAAAAAGCGGCTTCGCGTACTGTGTATGCCTGTGTGTATGTAAAAGATGAATATCAAAAGCTACTGCATCGAAAGAGAGAGTATCAACGATTGATGTGTATTGTGTGTATGTTTGTGTATGTATGCATGTTTTCCTGCGCCAAGCGCCGACCGAAAACGGACCAAAGTAGAAAAGAAAGAAAGAGAGAGACAGAGAGGCAGAGACAGAGAGAGAGTTTTTTTACGTCCTCTCTCTCTCTCTCGAAGCTCTCGAAGCTCTGTTACGTTGTCGTTTAATACTTATTAGAAAGCAGCCTCGCAAGTACTTTCGGTACCAATCGGTTCCGGTGCACTTGCAAACTGTAGGTTAGCGACGTGTCGCAAGGTGAAGAAGACTCCGCCGCGACCGCCGACGAGCCAGCAGTCTGGGCAGAGCGCGATATCGGCCAAAGTGAACACGATATTTCCTGTAGAAGTGACGCCGTCTGGAGTTGGATCTTCGAGCGAGAGTTTTAGAATGTCTGTGCATTGTCGACCGTCGTTATCTGCGATTGGCCCAGCTCGAGAGCGAACGCCTATGAACGCGCAGTCGAAGAGAAACTCGCTCGAGGGGCGAACACTGCGCGTATTTGAACCGTCTTCTGCGAGGACTGTGAAATCAAACGGAATGCGAAACGTTACGCCGGCGAGACAAACGGTTCCAATTGAACCAAAGTTTACTGCCGTACCAGAGACGGAGAGTTGCCTTGGCTGTACAGGAGTAGAAGAAGTTGGACTTCGAAGACTAGCACTTGATGGATTCGTCGTGGACGCTCGGAAGTTTGCGCGAATATCAAGATCGACGAGCGACTGCGACACTGGGCACGCAGGGACATCCGTGCTCGTGCACTTTGAAGTAGTAATCTTCTTCTCAACGACATTCGGAACAACAGCTGCTATGGCCGCCGGTGCTGGTACGGGCGTCGTTACCGCAGGAGGTATTATTGCGCCAGGTACTTCTGTCGTCGCAGACGTAGGCACTTCTACGGCACGAGTAGGAGCAATTGTACCAAATCCGGTTGGAGGCGGAGTCGAGTCAACCAAGTCACCAGCGGTTGTTTCTTCAGAGACAACAGGAGGTGAAGAATCAAGAAGAGCATCATCTGATGCGTTCAAGCTCGGAGTCACAGGGATTGCCAATGTAGGAATCGTTCTTATCGTAATCGTTGAAGCAGGAATTTCTGTGGCTTCACCGGGGACAAGTGTGAAATATCTCGCCGTATCCGTAACCTCACCCGCGACACCAGTTTCTTCTGTGCTGGCATCAGAATCATCTTCTACTGTGACGAGATAGCCAGATGTCCATGGAACCCCTTTACCACGATCCCATGCAGAAATTTTTGAAGGCGATGCCGTGGAGTTAAACCCTCCCTCCATAGATCTCTTCAACCAGCACGAATGAAAGGCAAAGTCGATACAATCCCCAACGCAATAGACCCAAATATCGCAATTCTCTGTATTTGCGCAGTCATCGCAGCATGCAGCTGCAGAAGAAAGGATGTTTTTGTTTCCATCTTTGAGTAAAATGCCTTTGAAATTTGTATTCGGTTGTGCGTTACAGGAGTATCGATTCGGAAGGTTTCTACCGACGATACTACCACTTTCATCGTAGTCAGTTTCATCCGGAGTAGTAACAATTAAGTTGACAGTTGGAATCAATGCACCTTTAGGAGCAGTACATTCAAGTCGTTCGGCCAACGTCGGTCCAATGAAATCGAATGTAAAGTAAGAGTTAGTCGCGATGCTTTCATTTCCATTGTCAAGGATGACATCGGATATAGCTTGGTTATTTGGAAAAACGCTAAAAAGAATATCATCTTCTCCGTCAGTATATAACGGTTTGAGATAGCATTTTTCGCACAAACTGACTCCAAAGTCAATTTCAATTAAAACAACGTACGCGGGAGGTAAATCTCCATCTTCTTGCTGTGTTGACTCAGTCTCTGATGATCCAGATAAAGATACAGGTGCACTTAATGATGCAAAAAATTGCACGTCCTCACAACGAGGGTTCGAGGAACGTAAAACTTCATTACCTTTATCGTCGAACGAGACGATCTGATAACCGTGACATGTTATTTTAAGCTCTCGTGTTGGATCTGTTACACGTCGCCACGCACCGTATGTACCATCGCCAAGATTTTCACGGAGCCATGGTGAGAGTGCGATAAGGGTCAAAGCGTTCTTCAAGCTCACGTCCCCGTTCGAATTTGCGTTTTGAATCTCTCCAGCAAACGAGTATGATTCATACTGATCCGTGAAGTCGTTAAATTCTCCGTTCGTTGTAGAAAGCGCACCAATATTATCTTTCCAAAAAATGGTACTTTCAATATCTTGCAAAGTGTCCTCTGAGCAAAACTCCGGGTCACTACTATTAGCGCTTGCGTTTTTGTTTACCTCACTCGTAAAGAGGATCTCTTGATCGTTTGCACCACCAGAAGCTCCAGATGCAAATTGATTATCTGCACCTCCTGGCATTTGTCCAGCCATTTGATTCGATGGATTAATTACTCTCGGAGACTGAAAAAATGGAACACCGCCAAAGAATTGAAGTAAATTTCTTCGACTCACTGATTCTTGTGCTGCGACTGCTTCAAAATCATCAAGCTCGCAGAACGGACGACGAATGAAAGGTTCGGAAAGTGCTAGAGCGTTAGAATCTTCACTATCTCCGTGAGAAACTTCAAACATGGCTCCATCTGAATCTCTTCCCGTAATAGCGCACCCCTGGCACATTGTTACGTCAGATATTGTGAATAAAACGCCGAATTCAGTGGATTCGCTTGATGTTCGAATGCACAGGTCTTCGTCGGAATATTTCCTGCCAAAACCATCGATTATTTGAAGTCCAAGACACGTTCCAACGCCCGGAGTCAATGGATCGACAAACGAAGATTCGTCGTAGAAATCATTGATAGAAGTGGTTCCAACTTCACCGCCTCTTGGGACGTAATAAATTGGAATTTTAATTTCTGGCACGTCTATAGTTTCTTTACCAGCGTCGTCGGCGACGGTCAAAGCACCTACGACAGAATACTTCTTTGATAACGTCGGACTTTCGAGTGCAATTGCGAGAAAATTTTTCACAGATCGTACATCTTGACAGATGCCACCGTCTTCACTTTTCGGAACAAGGACACCAGCTTTCCTGACGATTCCGCGACGTATATCGACTGGTGACGTTGTAGTAGTAGTAGTAGTAGTAGTAGGTGAAGTAGTAGATTCGTTCCCATCACTAATGAGAATTTGAGATGTGCGTATGAAGGGTATCAACATCGATTCGTCAAATGGTTCAATACGAATGATTTTCGCTATCGTTCCATCTGGAAGTGTGACCTCGTCTCCATCTATTTCAATACCATCCGGAGACTCGGACGTTCGTAATAAAAGTTTACCATTCGACGAGATCGTGAGCGCGGACTCACCACTTCCAATCGTACTACTCGTTACACCACTAAACAGTCCAGCATCGAACGCAAGAGTACCATCACCGATTCTAACAAGCTGCGATGTTGAATCTATGAAGAACGTTCCCGATTCGCCGCTAAGTTCGACCAGGATACGATAACTGCTCGAAGCGTTGTAAGTAGTGTATTCGAGTGAAACTTTACCGTCGTCAGAGGCGTTACGAATAACAGTAACTCCTTGGTTTTTCAATCTTGGTGGAGAGACGATTATCAAACTTGCCTCGCGAGTATCTTTGTCGATGATCTTAAGTTCAGAAAGAATTAAGCCACCATTTGCGAGCATAACTCCTCTGACTTTCGTAATTGGATCTTCGCCACCATAAAACGTTCGAGCTGAAACATATGCCAGTGGTGAAAAATAGGTGTCCGTCTTTTTCGCGAAAAAAGTCTCCACATCAATAAGTTCTCGCGCTTCCGTTGTAACTACCTCAGATGGTTCAGTGAATTCTGCCGCTGGACAGGTGCTTCCATAAGTTGGTGTGAAGCCGCACGCTGATGGAGCTTCTGAAAGTACGGCGGCGTGAATTTTTGATACGATATCGGATTCAGTAGCGCTCGCGTTTGTCGACGTAAGAAGAAGAGAAACGAAACCATCACAAAAGCAACGCGCACTTTCTACAACTCGAAGACGTTTGCAACAGAATTGCCAGTCAATGTCTTGGTAGAATATTTCCGACGCACCTGCAAGGTTAGGTACACACGAATCTTCAGCAGCCCTAACTGCGGCGTAGCAAGTGGACGCAGAAGGTATAGCCACCGACACGTTCGTTAAAGCTGAGGATGATGATAGCCACCACGCGGTTGAACTTGCAAACGCATCAAAATCGAAAATAGATCCAAAGCCACCGGCGGCTAAGTCTCCTTCAACTAAAAATCTGTTTTGAAAATCACTTGGTTTTGTATTTCCATATTTCTCTGCGACCCATGATTCTGCGTCTTCGATTATGCGCCAATCGAATTCACCGTAGGTCTCTCCCTCAACGTAATCTTCAAAAGTTTCTGATAAATCAGCAATACAACTATCTTCGTTATCGTTTGGAAAATCATCAATTGAAAAGCCACACGATTCAGGTGCAATCCTGAACAACGACAAGTAAGCGTTTGAAAGCATATTCTCTCCAAACGGTGGACAGAGACACCCGCGCGTCCAGAGCGAATACAACACACCGCAACACGCAGTGACATCGAACGTAGTAGTATCAATATCACCACTTTCTGTATCAGTAACGACAACTCTTGCACACGTCTTTGCGACAGCATCCGTGTAATTTAGACAATTTCTGTAGTTTGCCTTAGAGAAGAACTCCTCGGATATTCTGTCGCGTAGTTGATTCCCTGTTTGATCGATTGCAGAAATACCTCCACTGAGTTGCTCTAAGACACCTTCTTCGATATTACTTGTGGCTTCGCCTGCGCTTACAAGGAGTGGGACTCCAACTGCAATTGGGATCAAACGAGTTTCATTGATAAAGCGCGTTACGTTCCGTACCGACTCAGTTATAGGGATACCAATTCTCTGACGAATCTCTGGACAACGTTCAGTGATATCAAAGCCACAACCTAAAGGTGTAAATCCAGTAAGTTTACGCAAGAATGGTTTTGCACCCGCTGTATCTTCAAACAGTTCTTTTCCTAAACGAACATCTTCAAGCGCATCGCAAAGACAGTTCGATCGGTTCAACGCAAATGCAGCGTCGCAACAAGGCGTAATATCTGCAATAGAAGGAGTAATGCTCTCACTCGTCGTTACTTTACGACAGATGTAGCGAGTCGCTTGTACGGTTTCACCACAAGTCAAGTCTTCTTTTAAGCGACCAGTATCTTCGTCGATAACTCGCTTCCAAGCGTTTGATTTATCGCGCACGTCTCGTTCAGCTGGAAGTTGCAAAAACGCGGATAGCGCGTCGCGATCTTCACAGATTTCAGCGCCGTATTTTATTCTAAAGCCACAAGCCAAAGGTGCAAAATCAACTAATCGTTCTACGAACTGCTCGTCACGTTTCTTAAACGTATCGAGCACCTTGTCGTCACAAAAGCATGCTGCGCTGTCCATATCAGAGACTGCCAAACAACATCCTGGGAAACTTGCCGGATTTGGATTTTCGTTTCCAACGTCGCAGAGTTGGTTAACGCGGTTAACGCGTCGTCTGCAAGCAACGAGAATATCGGCGGCATCGGATGTTGGAACCAATGCAATCACTCGAACAAATCGAGTCGCAGAAGCTTCGCACCCATTTGAGTCGACAACTCGATAGGATACTGGATAAACGCCCGGAGTCGATGTATCAACAGCAGTATTATCGATTTCAACTTCAGAAGTGATATCGCCATCTTCTTCATCAAATGCATCTGCGCCTTGTTCAACATAAACACCAAAACGCAAGATTTCGTTTTGCGTCGCGGCAGAACCGCCGATAACGGTGAGTATTGGACAAACATTTGGAGGAGGAGGTGATGGACTTGGTGGAGGTGATGGACGCGGCGGTGGAGGTGATGGACGCGGCGGTGGAGGTAAAGGACGCGGTGGCGGAGGTGATGGACGTGGCGGTGGAGGTGATGGAGCTGTAGGAATCGGAGGAGGAGGTGACGGTAATTCTGGTGGTGGAGATAAGATAACTTGGACCGGCAACTCTGGTGGTGGTGGTGATGGTAATACTGGCAATACTGGAGCTTGCGCTGGAGCTTGTGCCGGTGGAGGCGGGGATTCTTCCACAACAATAACTTCTCCAACGTAATCATAATCAGTGAACTCATCGAGTGGTACTGGTGGTGGAATTAATGGTGGTGGTGCCTTTGGTGGAGGACTTGGTTGTGGCGGCGGCGGAGATGTTAGCGGTGGTTCCACAACCACAACGGGTGTTTCAGTTGGAGGCGGTGGAGACGGTGGTGGTGCTTTCACAACTACAACGGGTATTTCAGTTGGGGGCGGTGGAGACGGTGGTGGTGCTTCCACAACTACAACGGGTGCTTCAGTGGGAGGCGGTGGAGATGGTGGTGGTGATTCTGTAACCACAACAGGTATTTCAGTTGGGGGCGGTGGAGACGGTGGTGGTGCTTCCACAACTACAACGGGTGCTTCAGTTGGAGGCGGTGGAGATGGTGATGTTGGTTCCACAACTACAACGGGTACTTCTGGTGGTGGCGGTGCCGGTCCTGGATAAAGAAGTACAGGTGGCGGAGGAGAAAGAAGAATGATTCCCACGGGTGCTTCAGGAGGTGGCGGCGATGGACTTTCGGGCGATTGTAAAATCAATGGTGAATCTGGTGGTGGTGGTGGCGAAGCCTCAATAATCTCGGCAAGTGGCGGCGGTGGCGACGGAGTAACTGGTCCTGGCGGTGGTGATGAGATCACCACAGGTCCAGCACATTCTTCCGGTGTCGATGCAATTGCCAAATCTGTACCACATAGAAATGGTCCAACTAATCGAATAGTCTCAATTTTTGACGGACCCAAATAATTTTTCACTTCTGAGTCACAAAAGCATTTGTCGCTGTTCGCAGTATTCAGAACACTGCAGCACGTTTGCGATATTGTGCCTTGTTGTCCATTATCAACGAACATAGCGCTACAATCAGTCTCTATCACTCCGGTAAGAATCATGCATGGCGAAGCCGGTACGGGCGGTGGAGGTGGAGGAGAAGAAGGAGTTGGTGGAGGTGGTGACGGTGGAGATGGAGGCGGTGGACTCGGACTGAGCGGAGGTGGTGGACTTGGAAACGGAGGTGGTGACGGCGGAGGAGGCGGTGGTGGACTCGGACTGAGTGGCGGTGGTGGACTTGGAAACGGCGGTGGTGACAGAGGAGGAGGTGATGGAGGACTCGGACTGAGTGGCGGTGGTGGACTTGGAACTGGTGGGGGAGGTTTTGGAGATTGTGGTGGTGGGCTCGGTGGTGGACTCGGTGGTGGTGGATCTGGTGTCGGCGGCGGTGGGTTTGGCGCCGACGGCTGCAGAGGTGGAGGTAATGGTGGAGGCGAAGCAACCGCGATTATTGGTGAAGCCGGAGGTGGTGATTCAATAACCAAGGGTGGCGGAGGGGATAATTCTTGAAATACCGTTGGAGGAGGCGGCGACACTGGAACAATCACTTCCAGTGCAGGAAATATTGGCGGTGGAGGTGGCGGTGGTGGTGGTGAATCGATCGAGAGCACTGCAAACGGTGCTCGTGGCAATGGTGGAGGAGGAGATGATTCTGTAACCGTAGACGGAGGAGGTAGTGAAGATGTCGGCGGCGGCGACAAAACTGGAATGATCACTTCCTGCACTGGCAAACATTTTTCACCAATTAAAAGTGCTTCTTTTAAATTGCATATCGCTTCTGCGACCAAAAGAATATCTTCTCTATCACCAAGCTCTGCCAGAGCATCGGCTTCACACAAACATTTGTCCGTATTGGCTGCCTCTAATAACGCGCAACACTTTGTCGTATCGCCAGACTTTGCATCCGGTTCTGCAAGCAAAGGTGCACACGCGTCTCGCAACGCGTTTGTCTTCGAAGCGCAAGATTTCGGAATTTGAAACGGTCCAACAAGTTTTGGAGAAACACGACCGGAAATCCAAGGAACGCCTTCACCGCGTTCCCACGCAGGAAATTCGTCCTCGATCAAATACTCAGCCGGTGCTTTTTTGAGCCAACATTCGCCGAAGAAGTATTCAAAATAAGGATTTGAGCAGCCATTTTCGCTCCCACAGAATACGTAAACGCTGCAATCTGATCGTTTCTTGCACTCGACGCAACAGGATTCTGCGGAATCTAAAACCAAGTCCGACCCGACGTTAAGAGGAGTACCTTTGTAATTTGCACTTTGTTCAATCTCGCAGCTTTCGCTCGTTGGCTCGGGTAAATCACCGACATTAATTCGCGATGTGACGATACCAGAAGTCCAGTTAACATCAGGACCTCTCGCAAAAGCAGCTGGAGAGTCTAGCGTACCATCGATCGCATCGAGTGGGAAAGATTTGAGAGTACACGTACGATATGAGAATTCGTCGCATCCGCCCTCGGAATCACAAAATACCCAAATTTCGCACTCTACGTTTGCCAAACATGCCGCACAACATGCTCCAGCATTCACTGCAAGTTCTACAGTTACGTTCGCAATAGCATCGCCAATGTAGTTCGCGTTTTTCTCTGCGTTACAAGGTGGAAAGTTTACATCGCTTGTATCTCTCGCAATCGGCTGAACAATCTTATCAAGTAAAATACCAGATGTATAAGTCACGTCTTGCCCTCGCGATCCTGGGATTTCGCTGTCTGCGCTTGATGAAATTATCGCCTGATCCAAAACTTTCAAAGTGCATTGAGAATACGCCGAAACATATTCGTTCAATCCACATCCTCCGGCTTCATCTGTACAGTACGTCCAGACGTTGCAGTTGGGGTTTTCTTGACAAGCCACGCAGCAAGCATCGGCAGAAGAGGCGAGGAAAATGCCTTCGGTAATATCGTCACCGTTATAGTTTGCATTTTCTTCGCTGTTACAGGCTCGCACTGGTGGTGTATCCATCTCACTGCCACTAGCGCCACCGCAGAACAACATCGAAGATGATTGAGCAGAAGAAGAAGACGGCGACGCATCTAAAGCGCTCGATGGAGTTTCAACCGTATTTGCAGTAGTAGTAGTAGTAGTAGTAGTAGTATCAATTCTAGCCCAAACGTTGTCGCTACCACCTACGATGAAACAACCGGGACATAATTTGACGTTATCGTTGAAGGAAACTCGAAGTTTCGAACCATCTTCTGAGACTTCAAAAGTCACATCCTCGCACGAGAGAGCGTTGACCATTCCACCACTCATTCCGACCATCTCTGGTGGAGTTGCAATCGTCAAACCTTCGCATACTATCGAAGAAGAATTAGATGATGAAGAAAAATTTGATCCGATCAAATCGATTTCAAGGATAAGATTAGTAAGATCCAACGTTAGGCAAGTGCGTTGCCCAATAATTCCAGAAGCGATATAAGACGATGAAGTTGGAAGTGATTTTACAGTTGTAAAAGTAACATCCAAAAGCGACGGACATGCGTTCAAATCCAAGTGAACATTCGGGTTCCATCCAAAAATCATGTTTGGACTTATCACCGTGACCGAAGACGAAAGTGTATTCATCGCTGCAACGTCGCAAATTGGTGCGCGCAACGTTAAAGTCGATTCAATTTTCTTACTATCGACGTGTTTAAAAGAGAAGAGGAAATTTGAGTAGCCACCGACGAGAAACTCTCCGGGGTTCAAAACGACGTTTTCTCCAAAAGTAACTCTCGGGCCGACATCGTCCATTGTTAGCGATATTTCGTTGCACGAAATATCATTTCTTTCCATTTCTGAAGTCGAAGGTAAAATCTGTCCTCCCCAGCACGCAAAGACAAACTCTTCTTTGGGTCTCGGTTCATACGCCGTTTCTCCTGAAACCGTATCCTCAACCTCAACCGCTCGCGACCATTCAAAGGGTAGCGTTACTCCAGCTAAAGAAACTGGGTCGTTTACGTTGGCGTTGTCCGTTCGCGTTACGACGATAGAGACGTACGTCTCTCTCGCCGCATCGACGACGTTTCCGGCAATCGCGCCGAGCCTCAAAACTTCTTCCGAAGGTGAAGATGACCACGTATGGACGCTAAAGCGGAGGTTATTACTCGCAAGATCTTGACAAGATGCTTCCATACCTACATTAGGATCCTGTTTAATATAATTATTAATTAATAATAATAAAGTAGATATGTAGAAAGAGACAAATACGTAAAGTCAGTAAAGGACGACTCCAAGAAAAATAGGAACACGCGACGCCGACGACGAGCTTGCGAGAACGCGCGCGCAAAAACCTAACACCGAAACGAAAAGTAAAACTTCACACACACACACACACACACGCTTACCTGTAACGCGCGCCTCGGCTGCACTATTTCAACAAAACTAATCACATCTGGTACTTCCTTCGCATCTAATTTAGTAAACGGCGCGTCGGACCTCCTCGCGCCTTTATCGTCTTCGCTCGAAACCCCTACTTTTTCGTTCCTCTCGTTTCTAGCGATCGAGTTCGCACTGACGCACGAGCGATCGCGAGCGAAAAGCAAAGACCTCGTCGCTTGTTGCGTTTCGCGCGTTACACGTTCGCGTCCCATCGCGCGCGTAAACCTAAACGACACAAAACTTCTTTCTCTTCCTTATTGTTT
>Ga0209830_10002017_pt1 | contig 16901 bp, 16 predicted proteins | sample ArcticOcean_MG_C_12_FD_187439 | JGI IMG/M metagenome (GOLD analysis project Ga0209830, IMG submission 187439) | Marine microbial communities from western Arctic Ocean - ArcticOcean_MG_CB8_130 (SPAdes) (version 2) | ecosystem: Environmental > Aquatic > Marine > Oceanic | place: Arctic Ocean...
TACCAACGACCCAAGTTGCTTTAGACATAAGTTGAATTTCAGCCCAAAGTCTGTACACGTTTTGCCGGTCAAATGATCGCGCTGGAGAATACCCAAATGAATGTATCCTCCATTGACTATCGTTTACAATCGTGCATGCTCGAAGCTCCGCTGACACGGCATTTATATCATCAGTTGCCAAAAATACATCGATATCTCTCATATTTCCAGAGACGATTCTTAGCTTATCCGCATACGCGCAGGCTGTATAAGACTTTGCTTCTGGAACAGATTGACGAATAACACGAGTTCCATTTGGTAGAGTGATTAATGTATTTAATACGGCCACCTTGTCTGTTCGTCGTACGTGCATTGCACCATAAGGTTTACGATGTAAAACGGGTATATCAAACTCATTGGCAACGACACTTGACACATGAGGTTGGGGTGCCAATGCATATTTTGATATGGCACGCCACTGTTGCAAACGAGAATCACACTCTTTGGCACTGGCAATGATTTTACATGCCATTTCGATCCAACGACTCTCGTTGTATTTTGAAATGTCGATATGGCCTCCGAATGGATCTACATCCGCGCAAAATGAGGCGGGGGGTAAGCGTGTGCGCGAGTAGTGAGTAGTGTTGTGTCGGTTTGAGGATGACGTGTCTATCCAGAATGTTCTGGCCAGAACATTCTATCCAGAACATTCTAGTTCCCGTTTCTACCAGAACATTCTACGCTAAGTTCCTCCGTTGGCAAAGTCTCTGAACCTGTATATGCTAAGCAATGAGTCGAGAAAAGTATCCAGAATTTTTTGTGACGCGCACAAGTATACGACGACCGAAGAAACGAAGGAATACGGGCCTTGATGGAGATGGGTTGTGCGAATACAGCTACATTCAATGTGTGCACTGTGATGATGAAATCGAGTTGCTCAGTAGTAGTTTGAAACAATGTAAAGCGGGTGTCGTTCGAGATCATCTTTGCGTCTGTGCAGGATATACTGGCGAGCGACCGACGAAACGTGGAAGTAAGGCTGTTGTTGATACTTCCACCGCGCTGGTACCGTACCAATGTACCAATCCAGCTCATAGCACGCTAGCTGAAGATGTAAAGCGCCTAACAGAGAAGATTGAACAACATGAAAAGCGCTTAAATCAACACGAAGGATATTTCTATGACCTGGCGGGTGCTTTGAAGATACAATCCGAACCTCCGGTGGACCCTCCTTGTTTGATCGAAGAAGTGGGTGTGCGTGAGCGCGAAAGGTTGCTGCTCAAGGACTCAAGCACTACGCCGTTGCCCGAGACCGAGTCGCTTGTACAAAGTCAACGCGTTTTGATCGATCAACAGAGCAAGGAATATGCAAGCCAACTTCAGCAAAAGGACGATCAGATCGCGGTATTGGAATGCGAACGCGATCAGAAACAGAGAGAAATTGATCAGAAAGAAAGAGAAATTGAACGTCTGAAGATTGAGAGACGTACTATGGAAGTCAAATTCAAGGCTCAGTTGAAGACACGACCGTCGAAAAGTTTGTTAGCACAGACAGAAGAAAGTCATAAGCAGCACAAGCGTTCTCGGACCCCGAGTCAAGGGTGAGTGTGCCTCAGACCAGTGAGAAAAAGTCCAAAAATGAGGCAGGAGGCAAGCGTGTGCGCGAGTAGAGTTGTGTAAACTATATTTTACTTAAAACAAACTGAATTTTAATTTGATTTGGCTAAACATCGACTTACAGTGTGTTCATGATACACAATTCCGGGTAATTGCACTCTACGGGATGAGTTATCAGCATTCCACAACCAGATATACTTACGATTTTTTAGGGTTGTTGAAATCAATCGTGTAAAATCATTCTCAGCATTAGGTGGTACTGGCTCCGTATACGGTGTCAACCGCTCATCGCTACGTAAACACTGCAAAAGTCGTAGCTCAGTCATGTATATATTGATTGCGCGTGGACGGAATATGGTAAAATCTGTCATTATTCGTATATCATTTTCATTTTGCCAACAATTGCTCAATACCGCATCGCGTCTGTGTGTCAAAAATCGCATAATATACGGGATATTGTACATTATAACATCAGGGTTTAGGCGAATAATCCAATCAAATTGTGAGAATAGTTGTATAGCTATGGGGTTTGTTACTGCCGATATGGCTCCTTCTTGTTTTCCAATAGTTGTCGAAAGTATGATTGTAGCGTTTGGATACATAGTTTTTATGACAATAGAGTCATGAGAGAGATTAGTATGGTTATTTCTAGGTGTTATAAAAAAAGCAATTTCTGGTTTGATTTTGAACCGTTGTAACATTTGTGGCCAGCATAGAGTCAGGAATTTTAAATGTAACAGTGAAAGGTGTGTCGTGACATAAAGGAGAAGCCTCATCAAAAGATACCTGCGTGCATTCGCAATTTATCACTATTTCTTAGCGGTACATATCGCTAAGAAATGTTGTTGTAATCGATAAGGATCCCAACGCCCCACCATTGCCTGTGTTGTAGGCTAATCGTCCACGAGTCATGTCAAATCATAGCGCCCAAAAACTATATCATAAATGGTTTGCACTCACATATACGCACCACGATCCCATCGCATGGCCCTATAACGCACATCAATCTCGACCTTGGGGCGATTGACATTGACGGTGCTCGTTTTGTTAACATCCATGATCATAAGGTTAGGATACGCCACACGCACGGGAACCCCCCTTTGCATGAGGTACTCATACATGTGGTCGAGAGGGCGGTTGCTGCTATCGAGCCACTCTTCGATCAACGACAAGGTCGAGCGAGCGACCAACACAGCAAATGTCCCAGCCGTTCGTTGCAATGCATTGTAACACACAGTCTCAGAAGATGCCTCCCTCGTCCACCCCATCGGTCCCCGGCTTGCAACACATTCCGCGTTAGCTGACTTGCACAAAATCGGGCATGGGTGGCACGTCGTCGACGAGCGTCGGTCCTCGTTCGGGCTTGTCGGTGGCGTTGTTGTCGGTCGAGTCGGAGCGTTTGTCAGCATGCTCGGATTTGTCGGATGGCTTGGGCTGTTTGCGGGTGTTCCCACCGTACGTGTCGTCGGTAGACGCGGAAAGAAGGCGTGTGGTGAGGACGGCGGTGCGACGTCGTGCACCAGAGGTGTGTATGGCGAGGATTTTCACGCGAAGAACCGCTCGTGGGGGCCGACCTCGCACTCGCCAATGGTAGGGTGTCTCATGCAACTCGAGATCACGTCGCGGGTCGGGGACAAATTCGCCTTTTTTCAACGCAATCTGTAATGTAAAATGCGACATGACACCTTGGTTGAGCGCAAGGACAAGCGGAAGTGGTGCGGCGTCGGTCGACTCTCGTGGTCGTGGGACGATGCTGTAGCTGTTGCCGTGCTGGTCTGTCAAGACGTGTCCGACTTGACCATAGGGTGGGATTGGCGAGCCGTACTCGTACGCGAGGTGTGTACGGCGAATCCCGATGGCACCGGCGTTGAGGGCATGGATATCCGAGGGATGGAGAAACGCGTAGGGAGGGGCCCCGAAACAAGTGCGCAGACGTAAGAGTCCTGCCTCACTCGATGCCATTTCGAAGAAGAGACGCCGTCGTGGTTCCGCTGGTAAGAGTGTGTATATCATGCGTCGACTGCCATTCAATGACAAAGACCCTGAGTTTTGTCGTGTCGAATCGCGAATACCGTTTTCGGTAAAGCTAGTGGCACCCTTTGGAATTACCCGTGTGCGCACTCGTTCGTACGCTTGCTCAATTGTTTCAATCACGTCGCTGTTCGACTGTTCATCGTCCTCCGCCGCGTCATTTGTCTCGTCGTCTGGAGTGCCGAGCCACTGATCTAACGGCCGTTTTAACATGCTGGCAGTTCGCTAAGATTTAGTCAAAAAAATCGCAACGAGATGCAGAAGCTAAGTTTGATGCAAATCGAGACGCCGACCGTCGCGTCAATTTTACAAAGGTTGCGCGACGCGATTCCACTGGGTACAGATCGTGATCGATTGCGTGTCGCCCTGTTGAGCGCAGCGCGCGAGAACAGCTTTTTATTAGAGGCGACATTCAACAGACGAACTACAAAGTATTGTACACCGATCAAACCGACAGAGCTAGCAATTATGTACCCAATGACAAAAAAAGGACCGTCGTTGCCAATAAACGACGCGGTCGACCCTTTTGAATTTACAGACGCGTTACGTGATTTCTTCCAAGATGCGCGAAACAAGAACTGGCAGTCGGTTCGTGGGATCCATCTGATGAATTACATGATACATACGGTCGACGTTGAAGATTTCTTCCAAGAAAACATGGGCACCCTCCAACGATCGGATTTGCGACGTCTCGAGATGCTGGTCTCTGAGCATGAGGATCCTGATGCTATCATTTTAAACGAGCTAACACAACAGATTGCGGATGACATATGCGCTTCACACAACCCAATCTCATTACAGTAGGGGGTGCTTTAAACCGTGTTCACTTAACCACGCATCGACGAGTGGTATAATGTATCCCTTATCAAGCTCGCCACATTTAAGGTAGAATGTAAGTATCCGCGAGGTGGTACGTGAGAGTCGGGCGTATGCGTGCCACGATGCGGCTCCTTCCTTGCGATCGACTGTTGCAAAACTTCGTTGAGCCTCTTGTTGCTCTCGGAGGATTTCATCAAACTCGGGCGACCGTCTCGCTCGATCTTCACAACGTTGCACAAAGACCAGCTTGTATTCCTGCCCACATGATTTGTACGTTTGAGTGTCCATGGAGAGGAGTTTGGTGTACATGGAGAGTAGAGCCGTACGTGCGACTTCGGAAGAGGAGCGTTCGTACCAGAGCCCGTAGGGGCTTTCGACGGTATGTCCGAGTTTCTCTCGACAGTTAGGACAGTGAAACCCATGATGGTTCATTGATACGATCAAATCGGTGCCATCATGCTGCGAATCTAAAATAGCCTGATTCTTGTGTCGTTCCAGACAGGCACTGTGGAAGCGGTGTCCGCATGAAGTGATTGTGCTCCCTAAGACGTCGTCGTTTTTGATCGTATCGAGGCAAATGCTGCACGTATGATCGCATTGCTCACATGAGCCACACTCGTCACATTCGTCGCGTCGACCACCGTTTGGGCATTCAATCTGTAAGCATGGACGCATCCTTACACGTGATGTGCGGCACATCTGGCCTTCATCAGTACTTAGCGTGCAAAGAGTTATACAAAGATGCTTCGTGGGTCAATAAAAGATACGGTGTTAGATAATATAAGCTGATGTCCTGAAACCGTATTATAACAAGGGGTCGTGGAAGGGTCGTAGACGCTAATGTCGGTAATCGCAGATCTCTTGGGTGAGCCGGTCCCATCCGCGCTGTCACCGGTATTGTCAATGGCTACATCAAGCCCAAAAGGTCGCGTCTACCTGCGAGGGAGTTCGGAAGTGGTTTTACCTGATTATGATGTGGCATTCTTGCAATACGGCGGTCCCCTCAATGCATTGACGAGCGATGGCCGGACGGAGTTGTCCATAAGTGGGGCACCATATAGCACCATCTTACAAAATGGTGAGTTCTCAATTGAGCTCACCATAGACGATACACCAAATGACAAAAATGGTACCTCGAATCGCGACTCCAATGGCAAGTCGGCGCATATGTTCATGCGTGATAACATCCTGCATGTGCCATCGACGGCGTCGGTACGTGTCATCACCTCACCGGTAATTGTGGATTCGATGATTACAATCGGGGAGAAGGTGACTGGTGAGTCTGTCGAACGGCTGATCGATGGGCTTGCAAAGCGTCAACTGATCATGCCGCTGGTCTATCGGACATGGCTATCACCATATGGTACGGTGGCGTTGACAAATCTGCACATCGAGATGGATGGGGTCGCAATCCGAGTGCAAGAATACGATTCGGGAGTAGATTATATGGAAGTGCAACCCTTGATGGTCGCATATGACAAGGAGGCGTCTCAACGAAGGATGCGATTATGGTTAGAAGAGACCGAGGGTCTTTCGAAACCCGTAACATACACACCGCTTGGTTACATGCCACTACGTCACGTGTTACGTAACACCACGGGTCTTACACGTGAAGGGCTCGAATCGTGGCTCGATGCGGCGGTCCGAATTGTGGTTGGCAACGACGCGAAGGTGAACACTCTCTATTCGACGTTTTCGTCGCCGATGAAGAAAGTCGACAACGATGCAGCGCACGTTGCAGTCAACACAATTGCCACGCTCATGTACGCGCAAACGAGCTATGCGTATGACGGGCACGAACGGATTACACCCCAGGGGGTCGAGTTTGTCAATGCCGAGGCGTGGAACGAGAATTCGCCGCGGTCTGTACAGGCATGCGGCGATTGTGACGATTCGGCCATGTTTGGCATGTGGATTTGTAACCAAATCCACGTTGGAGCACAGGGTGCTGGCACCATGGGTTCAAACTCGAGCTCGAGGGGTCCTGCCGAAGCCTTTTGTTGCAACGCGCTCTTCCATTACGAAGCGGGACTGGCGGTGACACTCGCATCTGCAGGCAGTGGCGGTGAGTTGGACGCCAAACCCAAACTTGCTGGCCACGCCACAGTGCTGTTCCTACCAATCGTACAGATTCTCGAGGGTTTGGAGCGAGCCAAGGAAATGGAAAGCGTTGGTACCTCGGCGGAGACACTCCTCGAATCGTATTTTGACCACTTCTATCCAGACAGAAAGCGCCATCTGATTGGTGGAATGGAGCTCGAAGAAGCTGTAAAGCTCTTCAACACCGCGGAGCCCTTTGTCGGGGAAGGGACAATTCTATCAGATGCACGAATGTACCACCAAACCCGTGAAGGGCGAGATGCGGCGGCGTTACAGCTCCTCGCACAGAAGCGCAAGTTGAAAGAGATTGGGACGACTCTAGCTTCGAGTTACGTGGATCTGACAACGAGTGCGAAAACGCACACGCACGAGTTTTACATCAAATGGATCGAGGTCAACTTTATGGCACCGATTCAAGTCGATTCGAAACGACACACTTCACAATTCGTGTTTCTTCAGTACCCACTCACGTCGTCCGGCGCTTCACCGAAGAAGCGCATCGCATCTGGGACAACCCCCGTGCAACTCGCGCAAGGGGCGTATGCGCTCACCCCACTCGGGTACGAAAACGAAGAGAACCATGCGCTCCTTGAACGAATATTCGAAGAATTTCAACATCATCGAATGTCACCACGGGCGGAACGGCCACTCAATAGCACCCAAACGGACATCGTGCGCCGTAACCTCGAGCGACTTGATATCTTTGCGTCGGTGGTCGAAAAGTTACCCGATTCATCACCGGAAATGACTGCTATTAAGTTTCTCATACCACCTCGAGTTCTGATGGGAAATAACACGAGCTTCGAGCGGACGCTCTCGTCGCTACAGAAGATAGCCAAAGCAGGCACGTATCGTCGCTATCCACTCGACCGCAGCCTCGGTCATCTCACCGATGGTGCTACTGGTGCGTACATGTGTGTCGCAACACTGTATGTGTGAATAAAAAGACTCTCATTCGAACTAGTATTCGAACAAGCTGTAGAATCATGTCGATTCGAAACCCGCACACCAACACTGGAGTTACGAATAGTACGACGGTTGACGCCGTCGGTGCAGTTACTGGCACCCCTATCGACTTTCCGGGTTTTAAAAATGCCACGTCAGAGCAACCAATGTATCCGAAGCAACCCAATATGCGCAATGACCACGATTACGAGACCTACTCTAACACCTCACCGTGTTTAAAAACCATGACTGAAATCCTCCGCGACGAACGCATACCCGAACCCACACGCCTCGAATACGAAATCAAAATGCTTGGACGGCCATGGCAAGAGCTTTACGGCGCGGTAAAACAGAATATGGAACAAATGATGATGAAGCCCTCGACCAAGTCTGGTCAGTCTGAGCAGGGCTCGTTTTTCGATATTAAAGATAACGATTGGGGCGTATTGCAATGTTGGATGATTGCCAAATACGATGGTCAATATGTCAAGAAGTTTCGAATTTACATGTACATAAACGGAATGGAGCAAGGGTGGGTGACGTTCAATCCACCCTACGACGCAAGCGCGTTCATGGTGTCTACCACCGAAGCGAAAGATCTGGCGCTAACACGGGAGGCGTATGAACAGACCGACGAAATTAGATACCATTTTACCCAAAAAACATCCCGAATAGTTAAGTAGAGTTGTAAATGGACACAATTAAAAACAAAACCGCAATCCATGCAGTGCGTCACGGCCATCCTCTTCCTTCACGGCGCCGCCTACCACTCGCGTCGTATGCACCTGACAGACCGACTGCATTGGAACCGCCTTCCACTTGAACACCAAAAACCAGGTTATCATATTCCTACCTTACTTTGCCCCAACAAACTTCTCCCCCGCTCACCTCGCATGCGCATCGAATGCTCACCGGCAATGGCGTCAATCGCCGAGTCGAGACACTGCCAGTACTCGTCGTCGAGTATTGGTTCGGGGACGTCGCCATGCGTCTGTGTGTTAGCCCGTTCTAGATATTGCATGGTCGAAAGGTACGTCCGCATAGCCTCCTTTGATATCTCAGGTGCCTCAAGACAAGCACCAATCTCTCTTGCCATCGCGTCGATGGTGAGAAGCATGAAGTTTTGCGCAACAAATGCGAGTTTCAAACGTCGTAGACAACCTTCTCCAACAGAAAACCCACCCAGATATTCGACAGGTAACGTTCGACGCCGTAACACCTCGCGCATCCAGTTGCGCTCCTTCACTCGTTGATGCCCACGTGTGTACGCACCATAAATATCGAGGAGTCGCGTCACGTCAGAAAATGCACGTGCGTCGTACCCACTGAAGTCTTTAGGTAAACTCTCCACTGGATTTCCCGCAAGTTCTACTAGGTATGGTGAATGCACTTCATCGCGACCACACAATATGCATCGCTCTGGCTGTGAACCACGAGAAGCCACTTTTTGTTCTTTGGTGATTTCACGCACACGAAACGAATGACTATGTCGAAGTACACACAAAAAGGCATGCTTCCATGTCGACGATGCCCCTGATGGTTGTAAATATCGCAATGAACTGATCAGCGCCTCGTACGTTTGGCGCGCGAAGATGCCGTCTTTTGTACCGAAGTCGACTTTCACATTTTGCACCGCCGCGGCCGCTATTTGCAACACAGGATATGCTCGAAATCCTATCTCTTCGTCCTCACTTTCGCCCCCCCCTTCGCTTTCGTCTCCCCCTTCGCTTTCGCCCCCCCCTTCGCTTTCGTCTCCCCCTTCGCTTTCGTCTCCCCCTTCGCTTTCGTCTTCCCCTTCACTCTTTGTGTCGAGAATACTTTTTCGTCGCAAACCACAGTCAGGCTGATCATCATCACCCTCGTCTTCGCTCTGAATGACATTCCAACGACGCTTCATCTGCTGGAATGGATAGCAAGGAGCTGGTGCGCGCGCCGTAGCCGCGGGGGTGTTTTGGTGAGTGTGTACTAGGTAGTAGAATTGTACGCTAGCATGATGTTAGCGCGATATTATAATGACAGCAGCCCTATACCACAATGACCTTTCTAAAAGGAACTACCATCCAGTCACATACACAAATCCCAACAAGTGACCCTGGTGACTTCAATTACACAGTGATATGTTCATTGGAGACCGTGGAAGGAAGCAACAATACGCCCGATGTAAGAGAACTGCCGCCACTCACGAAACTCTTTGTGAATGTAATCGTCGACCTGTCTTACTCGATGGATTCAGAAGGTAATCTAGACCACGCAAAGAAGGCAGTTAAGACGATGCTAACACACATGAAAGGACAGAATGTTGCTGTTAAAATCAGCGCATTCCATTGCATGACACTGGATATTACATCCGAATATACGGCTATCACCGAAGAGACGTTGCTGTCTCTGAACGCCAAAATCGACGCACTCGACACGGATGGGGGTGCTGGTACCAATATCAGTGCCGCACTTTTAAGTGGTATGACTCATACAGTCAATCAAGTGGCAAAGGTTGCCGGCTCTCATGGCTACATTGTTCTGCTTACAGACGGCATCCCAAATTTAGGAATTACCGATGGTAAAGTAATTCACACCAACCTTTATTCAGGTATGCACGCTCCAATCAACATAGGCGCAATTGCACTTGGTGCACAACCAGAGCGAAAATTTATGGAAGATATTACGAAAGGTGGTAAATTCTTCTATGCACCAAATGCAAAGGCACTCCATGCAGCCTACGAAGAGATCGAAGCTGGGTTCGACCAGTTGCTACGCAATTGCGACATTGAGTGTTTTGATGGATCCAACCAACTGCTAGGTTCGAAAAAAGGGAGTTCGCGTGTCGGCGAAACCATTTCACTAGCAATTGATCTCAGCTATGAGCAATTACGCACCATCGAACCGAATGGTAATGACAGGACACTCACATTCAAGTGGCGCCACGGACCCTACTTTGAGGGCGAGACGTCGGTTACCCTCACGACTGGGGACCAAGCAAATGGGGTGTTACCACCGGAGATAGAAGCTCACCGACAGCTCATCGAAGCAAACCGTCAGATTGAAGCCGCAATCCAATCCGTGGGAACCGACGGTGTGGATGTGGCGATTGGAAGACTCGTGAATTTGGCTAATACAGCCAATGTAATTGCACAAAACACGCCAAATGTACCGAGTGTGGCACATCGTAGTATGATGATCAACAATGCCGTGCACCGCACAACTACCACACTCCGAAGTATTCATCGACATACGCCCTATGCAAATCCAAGTAGGCACCCGCGCGGTGAAGCTTCTGTTGTGGCGAGTAGCTTACGACGTCGAGCACCGGCCTACAGGTCACTGGGGTCGAACGCACGCGGTGATATGGATGAAGAGTACAATGACAGCACTAACAGCGATGATTACGATATTTACGATTACGACGCCCCGGAGCGACACATTCCGGATGCATCCCTCGACCTGATTGCGGGTGAACTTTCGAGCCAGGTGACCAACTACTAACGCTCCGCTTTGCCCCTAAGAAGGTTGATAACACGGCGAAGCACCACCACAGCCGGGTAAGAAGGCGCTACACCACCTTGACTCTCTCAAAATCTATGGTTGGCCACCAACAACAGCATTCGAAATGAACTCCCATGTGGCACCCAACTCTTGTTGATAAGGGTGGATGTGATGGTAGTTTTCTCGTTGGGTAGTGGGCAGTGTGTGCATTAATTCGGGTGAATCAATAAGCAGGTGACATTCGACTCTTTTTGTAACGTATAGTTTATTAACATGCCAAAATCTGCGTCTTCAATCACGATTTTATGCACGCGGCCGTGGAGGATCTGCGTACCCTAAAATATACCTCTCGTGTGTCGTAAGTTGCGCTAGGTTTGGTGTGCGATAGGGGCAGCTTGGTGCGCAGCTTTACGTGCATGTGATAGATGGACAGCGACGACGATGCGTTTCCATCAAGTTTACCCGAAGCTTTTTCTTTAGATGAAATCGATTTGTACTTGCAAACAGACGTGAAGGATAAGAACCGCAAGGATTGCCTTCGTGTAATCAACAGACTTATCCATGGAACTGGGATCACGCACAGATCGAAGCCAGGTGAGGTTTTTCACCACGGTGTGACCGTAAAACCATCCGATGATCTGGAAAACTTGCGTCTCAAGGCCGAGCAGTGGCTACCTTGGCGCCAAAACGACCCTGCTTGCTTAGACAAGGGGCATGGGTGGGCGGCGAACCATCCAATACAAAAGTTGATCAATTTTAAGCGTGTTTGTTTGCAACAGCTTGACAAAGAGAGTGGTCGAAAGCGCAAGTCGGTGGTGTCGACTTTGCCGCGCATCAAAGTCTGCAAAGTCGACACTGTGGATTTGTCAGAGTCGTGTTTGAACATGGCGAGGGTGTTGGACGACATCCCTGAGTTGATCAACAAGAGAGTGCGTGACGTCACAGAGCGCGCTCAAAAGTTTATCGAGCGCAAGTCGGAAGAAGGGAAGCTGTCTGTGGAGGCACCTGTCATATTTTGTGGTAGAATCCCGGAGCTGGCGAATTATCAGGGCGAGATGACGACGGGTCAGGTGCGAGATCATGTCAAGCAAAAGTTTAAGAACATGACTGAGAGTCAATACGCACGCGGGTGGTATGGTCTGGAGGCCTACTTTATTTCACACCCAAGAGGGGTTGATAAGGGCTACGTACCGAAACAGGGGTGGCTCAGCGTCGATCACGTGCTCGCGCAATACTTTGGCATGTTCCACCATCCACGGTTCTACGCATTCATGCCACCAGAAATTAACTCACATCTACGAGACAGCCCACCGATTACACGGATGGGGTTTGGCATCAAGCGCCACGACATGGTGCAAATGCACACGTGGATGAAACATATGGAGACAACCGCTCGCAAGAAGAATATCCAAACCCTGCTCCTAAGCAACCTAGTGCAAGCATACCCCGTACATGAGATCAATTAGATACATGCGATAAAGTCCCCTCTTTGATCAACCATCGCACCGCGCGCGCCGTAGCCGCGGGGGTGGTTTTTACGCTAATTTATACACTTGCATCGACGCGTAGTGCGTTGAGAATGCCATAACCTTGGTGCCTCGCTACAACCATGCCAACCAATCATCAATATGAATTTGTTGAGCAGAAACACCCCAGTATTAAGATAAATAGACGTGGACAATTCCAAATCAGCGAACCGCTGGATGTCCACAGGCTCGTTTCGAATGGAACGAGCGAGCATGTTTGTACAGTGATGGGTACACTCAACATTATTCCACATTCTATATACGAACGCTCAGAAGACAGGTATTCTCTTGATGCCGTCGTTGTAAGTTCCAACGGTCTGTTCTACAAGGTGACTCTTCAAATTGGGTGTCGTTCCATCCGAAACAAGGTCGAAACTGGTGGGGCTACACCTCTCGAGAAACTTTGGCACGCGCATGGACTTGCAGGTATGTTCCTGACATTCGCACTCCACATGAATTTGAGCGATGTGATGGGAAGCGCAGGCGACGACGACATATATGAGGTTGTATGGAGCATGTTCACAGAGTACTGTAGAGATACTGAAATCATGCTCAATGCCAGAACTACTCTTACACTATGGTCCACGATGATGCGCAACAACATCTACATACATTGCATCGAACGCGTGGAAACTGTAAACGCGCCGACATTCCAAAACACTATAACACGTGTCTTCCTGCCTGCACACAAGGCCCCACGCATTTCTCCCGAGGATGCAGAGCACCTGTGGGATTGCCCAATACCCGTTGTAAATCAACTTGTAGATGGCCTACATGACTACAGTACCAACGGCGAATACAACGGCGAAGAGCATGACGACGAAAGGGATGACGACGATAGGAATACCGACGATGTCCGCATGCATGACACCGTAGACTAACAGAGTCGGTTTGAACTTTTCGTTTGGAATTGCGGTATAAAGCGTTGAGGAATGGGTACAGAGTCACGGCGTTGGTCGCTTCCTCCTCCAAGCATCCGACGCATCTGGAGGGCTGGTCGCACACCTGCGTGTTCGAATTGATGGTGAGAAGCAAAACCTTGTCATCTGTAACCATCTTCTCTTGCTCTTCCAATTTCTCGTCCTGTAAGGGTTAGTAAAATGTAACGCAGTGTCAAATATTCTAACGGACCCGAGTTACCCCGCTGCGTCGGCAACGATCTACCCCACAAGCTCCGCGACACACACCCTCGCAAAACGCACTACAAAAGTCGCCGTGACGAGCGTACTCTTCCAATGACAAGCCGGTCGGTTCGTCTGGCTCGACCCAATCGGACCAATCGTCCGTCTCTTCCGACAAATCCATCTCATCGACCACATCGACGAACCGCTTCCTCTTCTTCTCTGTCGGACTGACATCGCCGTCGCTGTCGTCCGACGAACATGGCTCAGCCGACAACCACTGGTCGAGGTCACCGTCGAGGGAGTCGCTAGACTCGTAAGCTGCTATCTCTCTATCCAAGGCAGCCAAACGATCCCTGCTAGCCTGCACCGCCGCTCGGCAAGACTCGACCCTCTTTTCAAAATAGACCTCCGTCTCCTTTCGGATGGCACGTTCCCCTTCGAGGGAGCGACGACGAAGGTAGTCACTCATAAGCTCCAGCTCCTTGGCAACGAGAGGTCGCTTGCGTGGGTTAACCTTGGAACTGTCGATTGGGACTGCGGGAGTTGCGGCATATGAGATCGGCACCGCGGGAACAACCCCTTGAATGCAGTTGCTAGCTGGATGACTGCACTCGAATGGGAGTAACGTTACCACGTGTGAATAGGACGGCGGAAGAGAGGTCAGAGGGATCACGGTCACCGGTGAGCTACTCATCGTCGGTGGTTTCGCGGTCGGATTCGCGGTCGCTTTCGCGGTTTGTGGCGCGCTTGCTCGCGCTTCGTCTTGCTCTTTTCTGCATGACGACGCTACGACAGGCGTACAAATCTATCGACAGTCGTGAGCGACTGAGCATGCAATAGCTATGGATTTATCTACGCGTTCGTCGGAAAGCGTATCGAATGCCCCGTTAGCTTAGTTGGTAGAGCGCGGGACTTTTAAGAATAGAAGTCATCCCGTGGCCGTGGGTTCGATCCCCACACGGGGCACATTTTGCAAACCAATCGGCGGGCATGAGCCGCCAGTCGCGCGTCATCTCGAAGATTTCTTGGACGGGTAAAACATCTTTGACGTGAGTCGCTCAGTCGTCTGAGCGCTTCCAAAGGCCATGCATCCAGATCCTCTCGATGCACGACGTGACTTCTCACGAGTCTTAACTCGCTAAATAAGTACAATAGCAATAAGTCCGACCACGCCGGCGATCGCTCCTACTCGGCCAACGAGGTGTCGGCTATGCTTAATGCTGTGCGCGAGAGTGTGCGTAGGCCATAAAACAGTACCGCGTGTTTCTACACCCCGACAAGGACCCGGAGATTGAAAAAAAACAACTCTCCCGAGGTGAACGAGCTGCGTGCGGCCATGATGGGGCAGTTGCTCGAGGCCGTCAAGCGCCGACGTTCCTAAACACGAAAGTGGGAGTATGACCAAGGAAGTCGTGGAAGCTGGAGTCGCGGCATACACACGCGCTCCATCAGAGCGCCGAGACGCCTCTTCGCCATTACCGTTCGCTAGCTATGGTATATAAGTCGTCGTCTGACATAAGTATATGAACGTCTGACATAAGTATCTGATGCCACATGAAAAGTATCGCGATTTTAAGATTTCAACGCCATTTACGCGAGATTCCAAGCAGAGCAATGCCGTTCAAGAAAAGCGTGAATACGTTTCGATCACATGTCCACATTGCCAGACCGTGTTTGCGGAAATCACTGTCGAAACGATTGCAAAGATGAAACCCACCAAATGCCTCAAGCACCTGCGCGTCTGTACAAGTTTTGAAGGTGACTTGGTACCCAAGAAGAGTTCGACGCCCTTCATCGCAGATGGTCTAAACGAGGATTCTATGGCCGAAGTCAAAGCGCAAATGACAGCCATGAAAGAAGAAAATGAGACGCAGCTGATGGGAATGCAAGAGCAGATAGCCGACCTCCAGCAACACAAGAACATGATCAACAACGTGCTCATGGCGGTGGCGCCGTCCATTCGCGAGATGCTGCCGCTCGAGGGCCCGGAGCAAAAAGCCAAACTGACGTTAACCAACGCTATGATCCAAGACTTTCCGAGGCTGATGCCCCCCGGACAGATGATCATAATGCAAGAGGACAGCAGTCTTCCGGGTAATTTGATGTACAGGATGGAGTATGAGGAGAGGATGCGCGCTCACGCGGTCAAGCTCGAGTCTTACGAGGAGCAACTGAAACGCAAAAGCAGCGAGCTTGAGGAGCAAGAGAAGAAGATTAGTGGGTACAAGCAAACGATCGATGATAACGAGACCGAGATTCGGCGACTGAAGAAGGAGCGTGAGACGGCGATGGAGAAGGCAACGCAGGCCGATGCCCAGCGAGTGGTGTTGGAGAATCAAAACAAGATCACTGAGACAAAATTGAAAATGGAACTTGAAAAGAAGAGGGAACGTGAGAAAATCTCGAAACAGATGTCGAAGGTGCCGACGATGAGTCATATCCTACAGATGAGCATGGAAGAGGCACAGCAATCGTCGCAAAAGCGACCACGTCTGTGATATGCGAATGAGTGCACTTTTTAGGTGTGCGTCAGCACAAACTTGAGATAACCGACTCATCGGACCTTGACACCAAGTGGTGAAAGGGTTCGTTACGTTAGACTTGGAGTATCAACGACCATTTGTGTATGTGTTCTGTACGGTTACAAACGTAAAAATAGACACCCGCTACAACCATCAGGATACACGCGACCTAGGTTGCCACCTATTAGGTGCCCTTCCTGACAGTCGAGCGCGCAGACGCTGCCGAAATTGGACAATATGGACAACTCGTCATTATCATCTGGGTTGCGTCTCCGCTTTCGCATTGCTGTGCTGGGTCCAATGTTTGGATCCGTTGCTTCAAAGAGCGGCTCATAGCAGATGGTACAGATGTTGTCGTGTTTCTCACGCGACAAGATGGTTGCAATGCTCAATTTACTCAGAGATGGTAACATGATAGATGGCTTATACTCTAAGGAATACTTTGCCTTTTATCTCTGAAATGCATTTGGAGCATGATTGATTGCACACGGCTCCAACGGCGTGTTGCTATCGTATTCGCCTCTGTCGTAGCGTACTCCAGGACCATGACAATTTTCGAGTTTTTGATGGCCATGGTACTTATAAATATCGTATTTATTGTTAGATCCTTCATGAGACTCCCCCTCCTCAAATCGACCATTTGGTCGCGATTTGCATCCGGCCCATTTGCGCCCCACTTTCCCCGACAAAACGACCGATTCTGAAAAACACCAAAATGTGCTCGCTTTTGTGCATTTTCTCCAAATCTGAATCCACGA
>Ga0209830_10002022_pt1 | contig 16872 bp, 9 predicted proteins | sample ArcticOcean_MG_C_12_FD_187439 | JGI IMG/M metagenome (GOLD analysis project Ga0209830, IMG submission 187439) | Marine microbial communities from western Arctic Ocean - ArcticOcean_MG_CB8_130 (SPAdes) (version 2) | ecosystem: Environmental > Aquatic > Marine > Oceanic | place: Arctic Ocean...
TCTTCACTGCGTACGTGAGTATGTCCATGTGGTTGTTTTCGTGAGCGCGTTTGCAAACTAGTTCGTCCCAAGGACAGTTCTTCGAGCGTAAGTATTCGAGACAAGCGAGGTGGCCGTTCTTGGCGGCAAGTGCGCACGTGCCATCATGTACCTCGCACCCGTTCTCGCAGCAGTACTTCAACATTTCGAGATTACCAAGGATTGCTGCCACATTACTCGTCAGATAATCCCAAGCACATTCTTTCTCTTCTCGCACCCATCGGAGTAATTTGAGATCGTTCGTTTCGGCGACTTGAGAGCAGAACCATTCCTGGTTCTGCGTAAATACCTGCCCGTCTGATAAACGTATCCTCTCACCAAATGGATATCCTTCCCATGCCAACTCCATCGTAGATATCGAAGAAAACTTTGGAACCAAAAACATCTCTTCTAACTCAATCTTCGCTCTGATAACCGCTCTACGACTCGCTCTACAACATTCATAGAACATCTTAATATCTGATCCGTTTAATTTCCCAGAAAGTAAAACATGTGTTTCGAATATATCTGGCCAATCAGTGATTAACTTCCATAGATCAGTCGGACCGAGCTTCAATCGCTCAATATCGGCAAGTAATTCTCTTTGTTCTCGTTCTTCTCTCTCTTGTAACTCTCGCTTCTGTTTCCTCTTTTGCGCGCCGGTCAACGGTTTCGTTTTCTTCATTTTAATGTATTTATTGATGATGTTAAGAAGTGTTTAAAAACGAGAATTTTTCTCACAATAAACTGACAAAGCGACAAAGAAATCAATCCCTACTCCAAGTAAACATAAACAAGTAAACATAAACATAAACGTACACAAGAAATGGATTTCGGACCAGTCCTACCCTTCGCAGACGCAGACGAAGAAGCAGAAGAAGCAGAAGAAGCAGAAGAAGAAGAAGAAGAAGAAGAAAATCGCAGGTCGAAGATCGCGCTCGCAGTGAAAACGAGCAAGAGAAAGAACCCCTCGGGATCTCTGAAGTCAAATCGAAAGAAGAACGACTCGTTCTTTCTGAGAGAACTCTTAAAAGAGATCCCAGAGTCGCAAATGTACGAACGGTCGTACATGCACAGGGCCGAGATCTCGCACGTAATCGAGTGCTCGAACAACAGAGCGGATTTCTTCTGCTCGGCATCAAGGGATGGGCACGTGAAGTTCTGGCGAAAACAGGCGCGAGGTATCGAGTTCGCGAAACATTTCAGGGCACATAAAGGACGAGTGATAGGGATGGCGAAGAGCGCGTGCGGGACGAGGATGTGTACGATTGGGGAGGATTTATCGTTGAAAGTGTTCGATGTCGTGAATTTTGATATGATTGGGATGGTGAAGTTAAGCGAGAGCAGCGAGTGTACTTGCGCGTGTTGGTTGTTCGATGGACGAAGGAAAGGAACGAGTTCGAGGGAGTTAGTGGCCGTCGGCGATAGGAGAGGGAAGATTCGCGTGTTTGATGTCGCCGCGACGACGAGTGGTGATAATGATAGTAAGGGCGGGGATAATAGGACGCAAGAGGTTTGTGAGAAGCTTGAGTATCATCAAGATGGGTTTGAGATTTGTGCGATGGAGTATAATGAGGAGTTTGCGTGCGTCGTGTCCACGGATTCGAGCGGAGCGATTGAGATTTGGAGCGCCGATTTTTCATCATCATCATCATCTGACGAAGAAACGAAGCCGTTTGAGAGATTGCCTTCTAATAATAATAAAAATGGATTCCTCAAGTTTTCGAGAAAGATCGAGACCGATTTATACGCCTTGGAAAAAGCTAAAACGAACGCGACGAACATACAGTTTTCCAAGGACGGGAAGAAGATGGTCATATGCGCGAGAGATTCGAGAATTAGAGTTTTCAACTTTCTTACGTGTAAACTTAAAGTCACTTTTAATGAAGATTTGTCAGCAGCAGAGGACGCGCAAAGATCAGGGAACGAGAAGTATGTTTTGGAAGATATCGATTTCGGGAGAAGATTCGCAGCCGAGAAATCAATCGATGAAAAATTATGGGATAACTACGAATACCCAAACGCCATCTTTGATGAATCGGGAAACTTTTTAATATACGCGAATTTATTGGGCATTAAAGTTGTTAATTTAACGACGTTGGTGTGTTCTAGATTACTCGGTAAAGTTGAAAACGCTGAACGGTTTACAAAAATCGCTTTATTTCAAGGCGCCGCAAAACGAGATTCATCTTTAAAAGGTTCCGGGAAAGATTATAGCGTTCAAGCCGATGGAACTTCAGTGAACGATCCGACAATCATGGCATGTGCGGTCGGATCGCAACGCGTGTATTTATTCTCAAATCGTGAGCCGGAAGATAACGACGATGATACCGAAGGTAAAGGTCGAGACGTCTTTAACGAAAAGCCAACGACGATTGAAAACAATAACACTAGAAACGGATCTAATGGCGGCGGCGGCGGGTTATTAGCTCTAGGTGGCGGCGGCGCGGATAAAAATTCTCGTCGTTTGCCGACGTCGGCAACGCTGCATACAAATATCGGCGATATCATATTTAAGCTCTTTCCAAAAGAATGCCCAAAAACGGTTGAAAATTTCACCACGCATTGTCGGAACGGCTATTACGACGACGTCATCTTTCATCGCGTTATTAAAGGATTTATGGTGCAAACCGGTGACCCGCTAGGTGACGGAACTGGAGGAACGTCTATATGGGGAAGCGAGTTTGAAGATGAAATCAATAGAGATTTACGTCACGATCGCGCTGGGGTTTTATCTAGTGCAAACGCCGGTCCAAATACGAACGGATCGCAGTTTTTTGTCACCACAGTGCCTACGCCGTGGTTGGACGGGAAACATTCGGTATTTGGAAGAGTAGCAAAAGGTATGGATATTGTGACGAAGATTGAAAACTTAAAAGTAGACAAATCAGATAGACCGTTAGAAGACGTCAAGATTGTTAGCGCCTCCGTGAGCTTTGATTAAAACGATGATGATTAATGACGCGTATGAAATGAAATTGTGATGATGATGATGTCGATGACGATAATGGAGACACTATGATGATTTCAATAAGGTCAATGCACTTATATTCTTACTAGTATTAGTTTAATAAAATAGTTAACATCCTTAATAATATAACAACAAAACAAAACACACACACACACACACACACACGCACACACATCATCATCCTAATAAAACGGAGGACACAACATACACTTTCACGAAGTATACTTGTATAATATATAAAATAAATCCTTCTTTTTAACGATTTAACTCGTCAAAGATGGAGCTGGCCATGTTCTTCAATCCACTGATACCGCGACTAGCTGCATTTTTGAACGCCGCTGCATCTTGTTTCGCTTGGAAAGAAATTTTCTCCATCAAATCGCTCGCCGAGAGGTCCAAATCATCACCTCTCGGGCTCCTAGCGCCGCCTCTGCGAATGTCCGAGCTCCCGAAACCTTTTTCGCCCGCGTATCTGTTTGAATCCCAGCCATCATCGCCTCCTCCTCCTCTGCCGCTGTTATTGTTGCTTCCATTATTATTATTATTATTATTAGATGCACTACCGTTACCAAATGAAGCAGAAGAGATCGATTTCGCACCTGCGAACCTTTCGGTGGCGTTGTAGTAATTGTCGTTCGCCGCGCCCGCAGCTGCTGGATTTGACGATGTCGTCGACGACGACGTATTTCTGCCGAAACCACCACCGCTGCCACTATTTCCATACTTCGGGCTCACTCCAATCGTAGATCTACTATTATTATTATTCGACGATGAAGAAGCCGGTGGCTTTTCTCTCGAAGCGCTAAAGTTCCGCGAATCGATGTCTGTCTTTTTTCCAGCGTTTCTGTCCAACATTACGTGGCCGGATTGTCCTCTTCGAGCGTTTAATGGAACGCTTTCTAATCCACCTCTTTTATACATCGGTCCATCATCGTTACTAGTCTTTTGTTGTTGTTGATGCTGTTGTTGTTGTTGGTTAGCATTACCAGGTCCGTCCTCGCTGTACGCAAATCTATTCGACTTTGGTGCCGCCACGTGACCGGTCGCGTCTCTCGGGCTCGCGCCTCCCTTTGGTGATATTGGATTATTATTATTTGTAGCAATAGCTGGCAAATCATCCGCTGGCGCTTGGTCGAATATTCGATCATCCACTCTAGCGCTTAACTTCTTCGCGCCTAATCCCAACCCGCCACCGCTACCGCCAGAAGAGGAAGATATAGTTTTCTTTGCCCCCAAAGTGGAAACAAACGCTTTCGGCTTTGTAGTTTGCACTGCCGCAATCTTCTTATAAACAGGTTGCGTCTGCGCCAACTTTTCAGAAGCAGCAACAGCAGGGGTTGCCCTCGGCTTTGCACTCTTTGGCGAAACAGGGAAGTAATTATCAATCGTCTTCGTCGAAGCGGCGGCGGCGACTGAATCCCCAGCTTTCGGCGACGTCAAAGGATCACCAAAGAAATCAGTCTTCGGCCCTTGCTCAGTCGGACTCGTCAAAGGCGACAACGCTCCTCCACCACTCTTATTCTTCTTCATCAAATCACACTCCTTCCTTAACCGATCCTTATACAGATTCGCCGCTCGAGACGTATACTTCTGCGCGATGCGCCCGCGCTCGTTCGAATTCCAGCCGTGTTGCGAAAAAAACGCCCTCGCGTGGTCGTTCCCGCCAGACGCGCGAAATAAATCGAGCTCTTCCTGAGACCATCGGTCCATGTTCGCCGATTTCACGGCCGATATGTGCACGCCGAGTGATCTGTGGACGCCGGAGCAGTCCAAGCACACGAACACGCAGAACGTCTTCGACGTCCACTGTAGTAGTTAATAGGACACACACACCAAGCAAAAGAGGAGAAGAAAACGTTTGATTACTTAATTCCTAAACCGCTCGCATATTCACTCAATCAAAGCGATCAAAAACACGCGCGAGAACGAGAAGGAAATCAAAGACACACATATTCATATTATACTGCTTATATATACATATTATATATACATATATGTATGTATATGTATATGAAGAATACGTTTTAAATAATCAGTTTTGTTGATACCTTTGGATTCGGAGTGTTACAATCGAAACATAACTTGTTCCCTTTCTTACGGAACATTGAGTTAAAGAGCTCATCGCGTTCTGCTTGTAAAGCCATGTTTGTTCAATAATAAGCGCGCGCGCGTGCCTTAGTCGTCGGTCGTGATTTTGTGCGATTTGATTAAGAAGCGCGCTTTTTAATGCGTTTGTGTGATTGAGGAAGATTTGTGGCGACTCGTACTCAAAGCAAAGAAAATTCAAAAGGTTCAAGAAAAAGGTGCCTCTCGCGTTAAGTTTGCGTTACTTTAAAACGTACCGCTCAAACGCTTCGAAACCGGGACATTTGCTTCGAACTGCGTACGTGAGTACGTCGATGTGGTTGTTTTCGTGAGCTTCTTGACAAACTCGCTCGTTCCAAGGTATGTTCTTCGAGCGTAAGTATTCGAGACAAGCGAGGTGGCCGTATTTGGCGGCAGTTGCGCACGTGCCATCATGTACCTCGCATCCGTTCTCGCAGCAGTACTTCAACATGTCGAGATTACCTTGGCATGCTACCACGCCACTCGTCTTCCAATCCCAAGCACACTCCTTCTCTTCTCGAACCCATCGGAGTAATTTGAGATCGTTTGTTAAAGCGACTTGCCAGCAGAAAACTTCCTGGTTTATCGTAAATTCCTCCCCGTCTGATAAAGCCCTCGTACCCAATGGAAATCCTTCCCATGCTAACTCCATAGTAGATATCGAAGACAACTCACGAACTCTAAATCTCTCTAGTAACTCAATCTTCGCCCTTATAATCGCTCTACGACTCGCTCTGCATGATCCATAGAACATTTTAATATCTGCTCCGTTGAGATATCCAGATTTCAAAACATGGGTTTCGAATATATCTGGATAATCTGTGATTAACGTCCACAACGGCGTCGGCGTATCTTCCTCTAATTTCCTTTTCTGCCCTCTCGTAGTTATTGACGACATTGAATTCGAAGCTTTTGAACAACTTTTTATATAATTTTCGCGCGTACAAATTAAGTGGAGTTTATTTCGAGTAAAGACAGGACAAGCAAGGTGTTTGTCTGATGTATAGCTGTATATTTCTGTGTATATTTCTGTGTTTATTTCAAATGATTACTTTGGTACGAATTGTTCGTACGCTTCGAAACCTGGACATTTGTTCTTCACTGCGTACGTGAGTACGTCGATGTGGTTGTTTTCGTGAGCGAGTTTGCAAACTCGTTCGTCCCAAGGACAGTTCTTCGAGCGTAAGTATTCGAGACAAGCGAGGTTGCCGTTTTTGGCTGCAGTTGCGCACGTGCCATCATGTACCTCACAACCGTTCTCGACGCAGTACTTCAACATGTCGAGATTACCTTGGCCTGCTGCCGTACCACTCGTCTCATAATCCCAATCACACTCCTTTTCTTCTCGAACCCATCGGAGTAATTTGAGATCGTTCGTTTCGGCGACTCTCCAGCTGAAATATTCCTGGTTCACCGTAATTACCTCCCCGTCTGAGAAACGTCTCCTCTCACCCCATATATATCCTTCCCAGGCCAACTCCATAGTAGATATCGAAGACAATTCACGAACAAAAAAATTCTTTTCCAATTTAATCTTCGCCCTTATAACCGCACTACGACTCGCTCTGCATGATTCATAAAACATCTTAATATCTGTTCCGTTGAGATATCCAGATTTCAGGACATGGGTTTCGAATATATCTGGATATTCTGTGATTAACTTCCATAGATCAGTCGGCCCAAGCTTCAATCGTTCGATATCGGCAACGAGTTCTCTTTGTTCTCGATCTTCTCTCTCCTGTAATTCTCTCTTCTGTTTCCGCTTTTGCGCACCGGTCAACGGTTTCGATTTCTTCACGTTCATGATACTTTTGATATGAGGTTTGTTGTTTGTTAAGAGAGAGAGTTGCAATACGAGGTTTCATTTTTAAAATGGAGAAAGTTCTATTGTTTAGGTATGAATTGTTCGTACGCTTCGAAACCTGGACATTTGCTCTTCACTGCGTACGTGAGTACGTCGATGTGGTTCCTTTCGTGAGCGAATTGGCAAACTTGCTCGTCCCAAGGACAGTTCTTCGAGCGTAAGTATTCGAGACAAGCGAGGTGACCGTATTTGGCGGCATGTGCGCACGTGAATTCGTGTACCACACATCCGTTCTCGCAGCAGTACTTTAACATGTCGAGATTACCTTTGCATGTTGCCGTACCACTCGTCCTAGAATCCCAATCACATTGCTTTTCTTCTCGCACCCATCGGAGTAATTTGAGATCGTTTGTTCCAGCGACTTGCCAGCAGAAAGCTTCCTGGTTCATCGTATATTTCCTCCCGCTTGGCCAACGTATCCTCTGACCCCATGGAAATCCTTCCCAAGCCAACTCCAAAGTAGATATCGAAGACAACTCTGGAACACTAAACCTATCTTGTAACTCAATCTTCGCTCTTTTAACCGCACTACGACTCGCTCTGCATGATTCATAGAACATTTTTATATCACTTTCGTTGAGATATCCAGATTTCAGAACGTGGGTTTCGAATATATCTGGATGATCGACGATAAACGTCCACAACGGCGTCGGCGTATCTTCCTCTAATTTCCTTTTCTGCCCTCTCGTAGTTATTGACGACATTGAATTCGAAGCTTTTGAACAACTTTTTATATAACTTTCGCGCGTACAAATTAAGTGGAGTTTATTTCGAGTAAAGACAGGACAAGCAGCAAGGTGTTTGTCTGATGTATAGAGCTGTATATTTCTGTGTTTATTTCAAATGATTACTTTGGTACGAATTGTTCGTACGCTTCGAAACCTGGACATTTGTTCTTCACTGCGTACGTGAGTACGTCGATGTGGTTGTTCTCGTGGGCGAGTTTACAAACTCGCTCGTTCCAAGGACAGTTCTTCGAGCGTAAGTATTCGAGACACGCAAGGTGGCCGTTTTCGGCGGCAAGTACGCACGTGCCTTCGCGTACTTCACATCCGTTCTCGACGCAGTACTTTAACATATCGAGATTACCGTTGTCTGCTGCCACGCCACTCGTCTTCCAATCCCAAGCACACTCCTTCGCTTCTCGAACCCATCGGAGTAATTTGAGATCGTTCGTGTAAGCGACTTGAGAGCAGAACCATTCCTGGTTCAACGTAATAACATCCCCGTCTGGCCAACGTACCCTCTCACCCCATGGATATCCTTCCCAAGCCAACTCCATAGTAGATATCGAAGACAATTCACGAACTCTAAACTTCTCTTGTAACTCAATCTTCGCCCTTTTAACCGCACTACGACTCGCTCTACAACATTCATAGAACATTTTTATATCACTTTCGTTGAGATATCCAGAAAGTAAAACATGGGTTTCGAATATATCGGGATAATCTGTGATTAACTTCCACAAGGTCTCTCCCTCGACCTCGCGCCTCCTCTTCCTCGTCAACATCTTCAACCCTTTCCGTCTTTCTTAATTCTTCTTCTTCTTCTTCTTCTTTTCGCGCGTGAAACTTCTCGCGTTCCAATTAAACGGTCAAAGCTTTTTGATCTCAATTAGTTCCTTTCTTCTTCTTCTTCTTCTTCTTCTTCTTCTTCTTCTGTTTTTGAAATCTTCATAAATTCAAAAAAGAGCGAATAAGAAACGAAGAAAAACTAAATCGATCGCTACAATCAATTAAACATAAACAATTCAACGAGACAACTCTCTCTCTATCTTCGCCTGCACAATTCATAATCATCAACGATTGCGCGCGCGCTTGCTTTGCGATACATATCAACAGACAACATAAATAGATATATTCAAAACAAAGTGTTCGAAAATGAGTGACTCTACGTTGGCGCATTCGTGCGAACTCTTAGGGCAAAAGTTACTGCAATCGTGCAGGAAACAACAGAAGAAGGAGGAGTTGATGAAGATCTTGGAGGTTTGCTATTCTTTTTTTGTTCTAATGTTTTCTAGAGAGAGAGAGAGTTTTGTTGTTTTCGTTTTGTGTTCTTCGTGATTCTTAAGCAGTAGGTTTGAAATTTTGAATCTGCTGCAGAAGATGATGGAGATGATGGAGATGACGCGGTGGATGTTTTAAGAAGCGCGGTGTTTCGTTATCCATCTCTCTCTCTCTCTCTCTCTCTCTCTCTCTGTCTCTTGGTTTGTTTGTTCGGAAGTTTTTGAGAGAGCGTGTGAGTGAGGGATCGATCGATCGCGCATCGGATTATGTTTAAGTACGCTTTATGAGATATGTAATAATACTGACGTTTACGTACGTTCTCGTTCTTACTGATTTATGGAAATAATGTTAGCCGTTGAGTGAGAAATTGAGAGAGATCAATCAATCGGAGGATGGTGGGCAGTTATTGAAGCTCCCATCGGCGCTCGCGCACGCGCATGTTTTGAAACATAACGATCGAGAGGTTTCGGCAACGGTCTCCGTGTGCGTTTCGGAGGTTTTTAGGATCTTTGCGCCCGAGCAGCCGTACGAGAAGGAGGAGACGTTGGCGACTGTTTATGAAGGGTTTAATGAGACGCTCGGGGGGTTGAAATATGCGAGGAGAGATGGTGATCGTAATGATGAACGTGATGACGACGCCGAGGATGATTACGAGCAAGACAACGACGACGACGACGAGGAAGACGACGTCGCGCAACAACAAAAGCAGAATAAGAACAAGAAGAATAAAAAGACGACAACGAAAAAGTCCACATTGTCTTCTTCTTCGGAGATGAGGGCGAAAAAGCAAAAGTTGTTTGAAAAGGCAGAGCGTTTGTTACGAAACATCGCGCAATACGGGTTATGCGTGCCTATATTGGATTTGGAAGATAAGCAAACATCGGTCGAGCTCGCGAGAGGTTTGTTCGAGCAATTATTCGATTGCACGACTGCAAAGACTGAAGCGATCGTTGGCGAAAATGTTGCGAAAGTTTTGCATACGATGATTGAAGAGGCATCGGAAGATACGATGATGGACGGTGGAGGAAATAATATCGCGTCTTTCCACGACGAAGTTCTCGAACAATCGCCTTTACTTCCAGAGATTTTAGAGTCCACGTTATCGAGGCTTATTGAGCCGAAAAGATCGAAAAACCCATCCGCGTTCGCGTTATCATCGTCGATGATAAAATTGTGCTCGACCTCGCTGCACGTGCCAACGCAAAAGTTTCTCGTGAAATCCTTCAGAGGTTTAGTGCCAAAAGAACACGCGTTGTATAATCTTTCGAAAAGACACGCTGATATTTTGGAGACGCTAGCATCGGTAGATGCCTCGGTATTACTCACGTTATGGCCAGAACTTATCGAGGAAGCTAAATCGGAAGATGTCGCGCAACGTGTAAAGGCGTGTAAATTAGTTGGACGAGCCTTGCGCTCAAAAAGTAGCAGCGGCGGCGTCAACGCCACGGGGACAGCTGCTTGCATCGCGGACGATTACCCGCACGTTTTGAAATCGTTTTGCCAACGATTCCAGGATAAAGATAAATCTGTTCGCGTGTTTTGCTGCGAATGGGCGTTAAAGTTCCTCAACAACGCCGCACCAATAGTCGCCTCAAGATCGTCGTCCAATAACAAGGCGTTTAAATATAAAGACAGCAGTCAAGAGAGCGATGAAATTGAAAGCGATAACGACGACGCCGACGACACAGAAGACGATGATAACGAAGACGACGACGGCCAACTCGAAAAGCAAGTATTGCCAACATTATTGTCTTCTACTACTTCTTCACAAGTTGTCATCACTTCGAGATTGGCGCCAACACGTACTGGCGAGACAAACGCAGCCGCGATGACGGTGTTCAGATCGTTACGCGATAGGTGCAAAGATACTGACGAACACGTGCGTCTCAAAGCGACTGAAGCACTCTTGGATGTGTTTTCGCGTCGCACTGATCACCGCGCGGTCCGACTCGATGACGTGAAATCTTTAGCCAATGCGAGGATGAGAGATACGAAAGCAACCGTGAGAAAAGTTGCCTTTGACGGAGTTGTAAAGTGCTACCGAAACTACGCAGCGAGGTGCATGAAAACACCGGGAGCTTTGACAGACGGAGAAGGCAAAGACGAATGCGAACGATTCGATTGGGTGCCAGGTAGTATACTCAAATGTATCGCAATACAAGACGTCAACGTACACGTCATCGATCCAGTCTTGGCGAAGTTGTTTCCGCAAGACTTCCCGGTGGATACTCGATCGATGTTTTGGCTTCGCGCGCTTATGATGTCGGGATCATCTGCAAACTCTACGAAAGCCGACGATGAAGACGACGAAGACGAAAATACAAATGCTGGCAACGCTGTAGAACCACACACGAACGATTGCTTGAGGGCACTTTTAATGCGCAGAGCGAACGCAAGAGCCGACTTTGCGGCGTATATGGACGCGCGTGAACTCGCTAAAAATACACAAGGAAAAGGTGCAGCTGTAAAAACTTTAGAGACCGCTCGAAAGTACTTCAGCGAACACTTTAAAGACCCAAAAGTCGCCGCAGAAAAATTGAAAGAAGTCGAAACATCCGTCAAAGATCAAAAGTTCTTTGAATCGGTGAAGAAAATTGCAGACTTTAGCACGAGTTCGAAAGCAGCCGACGCCGCCGCCGAAGATGCCAAAAAGCGTCTTGGACATTCGCATACCTCGTTTAATATCGTAGAAGCGTTGATTGCGAAAGTAAATCCGGCTCCGTTCAATCGCGAATATGCGCGAAGTACGCTCAAATTAGCCTATTTGAAAGGAAAAAAACCGGCTAAGGGAAGAATCGATGAAGCTACCAAACGTCTTTCGCTATTCGCTATTGACCACGCGGTTATGCTTGCAAAAGCTAGTGGGTCAATCTTTGAAAATTGCGGCGACCGCATCTTGGAAGCGCTCAAAAACAAAGAAAGTCTCGTGGATGAGCTTGTATTGGGATACACGCGATTATTTTCCATCTCCGGCCGAAGTTTATCGTCGACTGCGGAGACGAGAAAGTTGAGAGACTTGTTACTCGAAACAATTGATAACGGCGAAAGCGGATGGACGCAATCAAAGCTCTCCGCTCGCGCACTCGTGCAATTAGCGATGGGAAAAAGTGAAGACGGTGAAAATACGAAAGCGCTTGCGACTTGTTTTAGCAACTTGTTAGACGCCATGCTCGATGGTCGAGACGCTGAGATGCCGGATTTACTTGCGTCTGCATCCGCAATGCCAGCCACGCTCGTGTTTCAAAATCTCGACGACGTCGAAAAGGCACTTTTTACACTCGTCAAAAACAAGGCGTCACCGGACAACCTTTCCATCGCGGCGATCAAATGTTTGCGAAACTATGCTTCGTTAACGTTTACTTGCGAGATGAAAAAGGACAGCCAAGAATCTGTGAAGAAAGCGAGAGCGTTTAAGCAACGCTCGGCTGAGTTGCTTGCAGATATACTTAAATCCTCGTCCCAACCAGAAGTTCTTTCCACGGCGGCTTTAGCGATTGTCAAGATTGCATCAGGACTCGATGGCGATAAAGCCATAAGTGCGAATACCTTTTATGCCGTCGCAAAGTTTCTTTGTGACAACGACGACGACGACGAGACGAAAATTGCATTTATCCGCAAAGTTTCAAAATACGCAAATATCAACGCAAGGTCAACATTTGGTATTCGTTGGCACGCCATCGTAGCCGCGTTATCAGGAGATAGTTTTGATACACGCGTTCGAAACGCTTCAATGGATGCGTGGAAGCTATTTGTAAAACAAGACAGTCCGCAGCGAAAGAAGTTTGATAAGTATTTGGAAGATGCGCAAAAGCTCTCTAAGAACACGGAAGAGGCGAAACAAAAGCAATCGTTTGCACTGTTATATTCGCCAGAGTATACTTTAATATATCTCATCCATTTACTCTCTAGAATTGAACCAGGAGTGAAAAGCGCGAAAGAAGAAGATGACGACTTGACTGAAGAGGACCTTCGATTTTCTGAAGATGTCTTTGACCAAACGGTGAACGCGCTTTGGCCAGCACAAATCAGCAGCACGAGCGAAGAATACTTCAACAGTCGCGTAGGCGCAACGTTAAAGCTCGTCCGATCGCTGAAAACGTGCGAGGATACGGAAGACGCGGATGGAAAATCCGACGCTTTATACGTCTTGACCGATCTTTGTTTGGCGTCTTGCTCTGAGGCGTGTAAGAAGCGCGGTTTGCAATTCATCGACGATCGATCGAGCGAAAATATTGGCATGAACTTCACGGCGAGATATCCAGTATCGTTATTTCACGTCGTTGGTAAACGTGTGAGTGGTAAACCGTTAGAGGTTGGTGGTCCACCGCGAGTGGGAGACTATTCTCACTTGCCAAGAGCGTATTTGAAATACCGCTTAGGTTCTGGAGGTCAAAACAAAAGAAAAAATACGTCATCCAACCGCGCGTCAAAAAAGCGTCATACGACGACTTCGACTCACTCAAATGCCAAAGTCACGGACACGTTTCTTGGTAAAACGACGACGACGACGAATAATAATAACAAGAAGCAAAAGGCTATGAAACAAACGACTTTGAAAATGCCGACAGAGGCGCCGACGCGAGCGATGCCGAAGCGAAAGGCGACGGGCGAAGCGATTATAGTTGACGAAATGTACGATTCGGATGATTTTGATCCAGATTCCCCACAAGATAATAAGAAGAAGAAGGTGAAGTTGTTATTACCAGCGCCTGCGGATTTTATTGTGGCTAAACCGAAGGCTTTGCAAGGAGGCTTGAAAAGCAGAAGTACGAACACTACTTCGACGACTGGGACAAATTCGAAGAGCAGCAGTCTTAAGCAAAAGAACGTGACTTCGTTCTTCGGTGCGAGAGAAAGTTCAGACGTTGAAAACGTGAACAATAACAAAGGTGCTGCTTCTACTGGCAGATTGACCGCTTTAGAGCTCGCTTTGGTCGATCCAATCAAACGCGGCAATAGACGAAGAAGATAATACTAGTTGAACAAGAAGAAGAAGAAGAAGAAGAATCATTTAGAAGTAATGAATGATATTACAATTTTTGATATATATGAGAGACACACAATACAATACGAGAGAGACATACGCGCACACACAATACGTTGTTGTTTAAGATCTTTTCTCTGGAAGCTTTGGCTGTTTGAACACGCATCCTAAAACGAGAAACATGATCGAAACTGCGAAAAGCAAAAACCCAACTGCGATGTTATAAATAGCAAACGCTTCATTTTTACCACCTAACCAAGTTGTCGTCGATATATATATCTTTTTCTCGCCATCAAATGCGTACGAGTTGTATAAATTTGTCACGTCGACCGTGATTTCGCTCCCTTTCGGTATATCTTCCTCGATCACGCCCCACAATTTTCGAAACGTCTTCGTCGAAGCCGTTCGCATCCAGACAATGAAATGTTCATCGTTTTGTACCGTACCTTGAATTTCTCTCCCCCCTCTAGTCGCTGGATCATCGTTCACCCCAACTGGTAAATAATTAGCAAACTTAAACTCCCTATCGCCCTTCCACGATATATCCTTCGACGAAATCTCCTTCTTAACGCCGTCCACGTTAATCGCGAACGAATCATTAAAATACGACCACGCCGCTAACCCACACGGATTAATCTTCTTCCCATCCTTAGTAACGGTCTTCGGATCACAAAAAATCCCACCATTCTCGGTCTGCCCCATCAACTGCTCGACCGACCTCGATCTCACGAATCTCCTATGGTTCTGATACATCCTCGATACGCCGTAATACACGTATATCGGCGCTCGAATAGTCTCCCCAGCAACTCCTAAACTAACCGTACAGTTCGTTCCAGTACCCCCATTATACATCATCTCCCCTTCCGTGACCTCGCGTTCACTGAAGTACCCATCCCGGCATTCCTCGTCGTACCTCGCTCGCATCTCCACGATCTCCCTATTCGACTCCATGCTAAAGAAACCTAACGAGACGCAGAACAACGCGCATAAAAACGTCATCGTAGCCGTATACGCCGGCGTCAACGTCGGTCGCATCGCTCGCATTTCTTGCTGCGAACATTTCGTGTCTGTGTGCAATCGTCAAATTTTTTCGTGCGTTCAATGTTTACGTTTGTCAGTAAACGCATATTCTCTCCCTGACTTTTAAAGGTTTCCAATTTTGAAACATAGAGAGATCCAAAAAACGAATTCGAGAGAAAGAGAATCGAGAGACGATATATTAATAATACGAAGAAGAAGAAGAAGAAGAAGAAGAGAGATGAGAAGGATTTTGGTTCGTTGAACGCACGTTTTGGTTTATTCTTTTGCGTCATATCGTCGTCTTTTTAAAAACGTTTCTGTGAAGGGCGTGGTGGATAGTTGTGAGGATCAAAAAGTGATTTTTTTTTCGTTTATACCGTGGTGATTCGCGTATATTTCTGGACGTCGCGGGAACGATTACTTTGGAATGTACTGTTCGTACTCTTCATAACCTGGACATTTGTTTCGAACTGCGTATGTGAGTATGTCCATGTGGTTGTTTTTGTGAGCGAGTTCACATATTTGTATGTTCCAAGGTATGTTCTTCGAGCGTAAGTATTTAAGACAAGCGAGGTGACCAAAATTGGCGGCAGTTGCGCACGTGCTTTCATCTACATCACATCCGTTCTCGCAGCAGTATTTTAACATGTCGAGATTACCTATGCCTGCTGCCTCACCACTCGTCTTATAATCCCAATCACATTCTTTCTCTTCTCGAACCCATCGGAGTAATTTGAGATCGTTCGTTACAGCGACTTCAGAACAGAAAAATTTCTGTTCCATCGTAAATTCCACCCCGCTTGGTAAACGCATCCTCGCACCCCATGGATATCCTTCCCAAGCCAATTCCAACGTTGATATCGAAGACGACTCACGAACACTAAACCTATCTTGTAACTCAATCTTCGCCCTTTTAACCGCTCTACGACTCGCTCTGCATGATTCATAGAACATCTTAATATCTGATCCGTTGAGATATCCAGATTTCAGAACGTGTGTTTCGAAGATATCTGGATAATCTGTGATTAACTTCCATAGATCAGTTGGACCGAGCTTCAATCGTTCGATATCGGCAACGAGTTCTTGTTCTTTTTGTTCTTCCTTCTCTTTCAGATCTCTCTTATGCTTCTTCTTTTGCGCACCAGTCAACGGTTTCGTTTTCTTCGTGCATGAAGAAAACATGTTGATACTTTTATTATGAGGTTTGGGATGAGAGAGAGAGAGAAAGAGAAAGAGATACAAGAGGTTTCATTTTTAAAACGAGAGAGAGTTCTATTGTTTAGGTATGAATTGTTCGTATTCCTCAAAATATGGTGCTTTGTTCTTCACTGCGTACGTGAGTACGTCGATGTGGTTGTTTTCGTGAGCGAATTCACACACTCGCTCATCCCAAGGACAGTTCTTCGAGCGTAAGTATTCGAGACAAGCGAGGTGGCCGCTTTTGGCGGCAGTTGCGCAATGACGTGCATCTACTTCGCATCCGTTTTCGACGCAGTACTTTAATATATCGAGATTACCTTTGCATGCTGCGATATTACTCGTTATATAATCCCACGCACACTCCTTCTCTTCTCGAACCCATCGGAGTAATTTGAGATCGTTCGTTTCGGCGACTCGAGCGCAGAAATATTCTTGGTTCATAGTAAGTTCCACCCCGCCTGGTAAACGTCTCCTCGTACCCCATGGATATCCTTCCCAAGCCAACTCCATAGTCGATATCGAAGATAACTCAGAAATATAAAACATATCTTCCAACTCAATCTTCGCCCTTTTAACCGCACTACGACTCGCTCTACAACATTCATAGAACATCTTAATATCACTTTCGTTGAGATATCCAGAAAGTAAAACATGTTTCTCAAACACGTCCGGCCAATCAGTGACTAACTTCCATAACTCAGCC
>Ga0209830_10002026_pt1 | contig 16862 bp, 14 predicted proteins | sample ArcticOcean_MG_C_12_FD_187439 | JGI IMG/M metagenome (GOLD analysis project Ga0209830, IMG submission 187439) | Marine microbial communities from western Arctic Ocean - ArcticOcean_MG_CB8_130 (SPAdes) (version 2) | ecosystem: Environmental > Aquatic > Marine > Oceanic | place: Arctic Ocean...
TAAATGATTGGAATGTTAGTAAGGTTATTAATATGTTTGGTATGTTTTGTGATGCCTCATCATTCAACCAACCATTAGATAATTGGAACGTTAGTAATGTTATTAGTATGATTAAGATGTTTAAAAAATCACAATCATTCAACCAACCATTAATAAATTGGAATGTTGGTAAGGTTATTAATATGGATTGGATGTTTTGTCGTACCAAAGCATTCAATCAACCTCTAAATGATTGGAATGTTAGTAAGGTTATTAGTATGTTTGGTATGTTTTGTGATACCTCATCATTCAACCAACCATTAGATAATTGGAACGTTAGTAATGTTACTAATATGATTAAGATGTTTAAAAATGCACAATCATTCAACCAACCATTAGATAATTGGAACATTGCTAAGATTATTAATTTGGATTTTTATATGTTTGATAATACAACAATTGGTGAAATGCTAAAAAAACACAATTTAACCAACAAACAATTCTTCGAATCACCAACAAATAAAAAAGTGTATCAAGAATTATTTCCCTGGTCAAGAAAGAAAGATTATGTTATGTTTCTGGTCAATAACCAATATCTTCCACTTAATAAACATCAAGAAAAACACGAATATCACCCTCTATTTGATAACCCAGACATCAGTAAATACATTGCTTATTATTTATAAAATTGATTATATCATATGTTTTTTATTCAGTAACAAATACAGAACTAATAATGTCGCAAAAATATTGTGTTGAAATAAAAAAGCGTAAAAAGTATCCATGTATTGAACCGGATTGTAGTGCAAGTGCCATCGGCAAAACAGATAAATGTATAGCACACGGAGGCGGAAAACGATGTATTGAACCGGATTGTAGTGCAAGTGCCATCGGCAAAACAGATAAATGTATAGCACACGGAGGCGGAAAACGATGTATTGAACCGGATTGTAGTTCAAGTGCCCGAGGCAAAACCGATAAATGTGTAGCACACGGAGGCGGTAACAGATGCGCTGAACCGGATTGTAGTGCAAGTGCCATCGGCAAAACAGATAAATGTATAGCACACGGAGGCGGAAAACGATGTATTGAACCGGATTGTAGTTCAAGTGCCCGAGGCAAAACCGATAAATGTGTAGCACACGGAGGCGGTAACAGATGCGCTGAACCGGATTGTAGTTCAAGTGCCATCGGCAAAACCGATAAATGTGTAGCACACGGAGGCGGTAACAGATGCGTTGAACCGGATTGTAGTGCAAGTGCCATCGGCAAAACCGATAAATGTAAAAGACACGGAGGCGGAAAACGATGCGCTGAACCGGATTGTAGTGCAAGTGCCATCGGCAAAACCGATAAATGTGTAGCACACGGAGGCGGTAAACGATGTGTTGAACCGGATTGTAGTGCAAGTGCCATCGGCAAAACCGATAAATGTGTAGCACACGGAGGCGGTAAACGATGTGTTGAACCGGATTGTAGTTCAAGTGCCATCGGCAAAACCGATAAATGTAAAAGACACGGTGGCGGTAAAAGATGTGTTGAACCGGATTGTAGTGCAAGTGCCCAAGGCAAAACCGATAAATGTATAGCACACGGAGGCGGTAAAAGATGTGTTGAACCGGATTGTAGTGCAAGTGCCCAAGGCAAAACCGATAAATGTATAGCACACGGAGGCGGTAACAGATGTCCTAATTGTATAGATTGGGTTGATAGCCGTTCTGGTTCGTCGAAATACGATGGATATTGTGCAACTTGTTTCAAACGACGTTTTCCTGACGATGAACGTAGTCAACATATATATGCTCATACCAAAGAAATAATGGTACGAAATCTCATCAATGAACACTTTGAAGGATTTATACATGACCGCCCGCTGTATACAAGAAATTGTGATTGTACCCATCGTCGTCGTATAGACCATCGTAAAATGATAGGTAATACAATTTTAGCAATCGAAACTGATGAGTTTGGTCATCGCGGATATGATACAACAGATGAAGAAATTCGTTACGATGATGTCTATATGATTCATAGTGGAAAATGGATATTTATTCGGTTCAATCCGGATTCTAATGTGAGTAAAGTTGATATTGATGACAAATTGGATATATTGATAGAAACAATGAAAGAATGTATTGGACGAATCGAACGTGATGAAAATGCGGAATTGATAGAAATAAAAAAATTGTATTGTTAATTATCGATATTTGAATCTTAACAATATTAGGACTGGCGTGGTTTATGATACCACAACATTCGACCACCTCCTCAAAAAAAAATGAATTTACACATTGGCAATGTTACATATATGAGTTAGATGTTTTGTTTCGTAGCGGTTTTGTTTCGTTTCGTAGTAGTTTTTTTTGCGAGTCGTATTTTATGCGTTTTAAATCTCAAAGATGTATAAGATGGGAAAGATAGAAGAATCAACAAATATATTTTACAAAATATATGAAATTATGGACCATTATGAGAAAATATTAGACAATAATTCTTATAGTGGCGATGATAGATATACAAAAGGCGATGATTTCTTCTCTTTTTTGTTTGAAAATATTAAAAAAAATGAGCCCGCGCCGAATCCAGAAAAAAAAGAAGAAGAAGAAATAACTGATACGGAAACCAAAACAGATAAAGAAACCAAAACAGATAAAGAAACAGATATAGGAACAGAAACAAAACCAAAAGAATGTACGGACCCGATTATTGAGAAATATATAAAAAAATGTTATAAGAAGATCGTATTAAAGTGTCATCCAGATAAAAACCGGTCGAACGAAGACGCGGAAGAGCTATTTATCAAATGTCATAACTATTATAATAACCGTTTTTTGATAGGATTACTCTATATTTTTTATTTATACAAAATATTACCACCAGCTCCACTCAATAACACAAGTCCAACTGAAACAGATGAAACAAGCGATGTTCTCATTTATCGTATTTTCACAGAGATACGATTAGTTCAAGATAAATTGGTCAAATTCAATCAACATATTACACCGACCGATGAAAAATAATCTTCGCATAGTGTAAATGGAATTGAGTAAATTAGAAAAAGAAATGACGATGTATTTTCAAACTTCGTTTCGTAATGTAGGGTTATACACAACGGTTTCTCTTGCGATGTTGGGTTATAGTAGATATTATAGAGACAAAAACGCATATTACAATGTGATTCTTATATTTTGTTCTCTAATTGTGTTATGTATATCGTTTCTTTTGAATACATACATATTCAATGATTTACATTCATTCAAAGAAAAAGAAAAAGAGATGGATATTTCGCGATGGATCTTATTGAACAAGGGAATGTTTATTGTTCATGCTGTGTTATTTAGTTTAGGTTGCATGACATTGTTTCGTTTTATTGACAAATTATAATAATCGATTTCTGACAATATGTAACTACTTCGGTGTAGTTACATATGTAATAATTTACTCATTCATAATGGTAATGGGTTTGTTTTGATTGTAGTTTTCATTAGAACGTTTCAGTTTTGCTATAACTGAAATATAGGGGTCATTTAGTTCAAAACGTACACCTATGACATTAACGGTTATTTTGACATTTTCCTTAATTTTTGCGAATTGCGTGTCACTAATGTGATGGTCCCTTGCAACAAATATGGTGAGAGGGATAAATCCCGCATCGTCTATTACCTCTGCATGAATGCCTGCTTTCGTAACAGTTTTTACATCACATTCGATTAGCATACCTTCTACTGGATGACAAACCATACATTCAAATATTGTTTGAAAATGGACCAAATCCCCTGCAACTGAACCAGATGAATAGCTAAGAATACGAACAGAACCTGGGCGTATAAATCCTGAAGAAATACACTTCCCTTCAGTTTGTTTTGAAATTTTACGCTCTAAATTCTGCTTGATATTTTTACCCACTTCAGTAATATTTAATGTAACCTTCCGTTCTAACATCTCAGTAATATATACACCATACACCTTGCGTTGTTGTGTTAGAGTTTTGGGATTATTCATGATTATAATATTCTATGATATAATAATATAATAAATTGTTTATATATTTTATAAAACAAGTTATTTCAATTTTTGCGTGTGGTTGGTATATAAAATTGAACTATTTTTATATAAGAATATGTAGGAATCAAACAACCAAAATAATATATACAAGATGAACGACAACCAAATCATTAATTTCTATACCGACACTGTGGTCTCTCAATGGGATAAATTCGAACAAACAGACATATTTAAAAAGAAGGTGGAACAACAAGAAACGTTTGAATATCTATCAATTGGAACTAATCAATGTTTAGTCATCGATTCCATTGATGGTGTCAAAATGGAGTTTTGTAGAATGGAAATAACTGGCACATCACTTAAATTAGTCTTACAATATCGAAACGGTTATTCCGGTAATCCAAACCATGTATCACAAATTGGAACTTATGATTTTCCATTTGACAATTATTATTCATTTGACAAATCTTACTTCTATAAGAAGGATAACAAAGGCATAATAGAAGTAATAACTGGTATTAAACCCAGTAGAGAAATGATAAAAAATGTAGTTACAAAGATAGTTACAGACTTAAAAACCATCACATTTGAACCACTCGAAGGTGGGTTAGTATGTGCTATCGACAATGTTGATAAATCAATTCTGGAAGCAAACATTGCTATGTCATCACTTGGTAAATGTAAAAATGACTATGGTCTCTGCGGTGCGTGTAGAGATAACACAATAACAAAATTTACGAAATGCGGACACCATTACTGTGTTCGTTGTATCAGTAATATCGAATTATTAGAGGACGAATATGACAGTGATGGTTTCAGTCGCCATAGTTGCCCTATGTGTAGGGATATTATGACAGAATTTGGGAAAAATCGCCACCACTCTCTTTAGGGTTTACATTCAATTATGTTGATAATGGTTTTTGTTTGCAGTTGGGTTTATATCCCATCATGTTAATAATAGTACATTCAATCGAATCGTAAAACCATCGTTTGTTATCCTTTTTGTCATCATCGAATTTACGTAATAATATTTCAGTTATGACACAATATATCTCACGTGGCATTTTGTCGACTTCTTGGTTTGTATCAAGTTTGAAATGAATATTATCCTTTTCTTTTTCTGTAATCTCGATTATACTCTTATACGGAGAACTCGGCGTATCTATATCAAGAATTTGCTGGTTTAATCTCAAAATAATATCACTTCTTCCGATTGTTTCGCAATACGAACCTTTAATATTAATTTTTTTTTTATTTAAACTGTCAAGTTCTCTTGTTTTGAATTTAATAAGTTTTTTTTTTGTATCTAACCACATAAACCCGATTATATTACAGACTTTGTTGGACATTTTAGCATCATCGATATATAGTTTAAGCTCGTCTTTTATCGGTTGAATATCAATATCTTCTAGTTGCTTCCATATATTTGTATGCGATTTGTCTTGACAGTAAATAACAAATAGGTTCTCGTAAGTTGGTCCAATAATGATGCTTTTAGAACCATTAAAATAAAACGTTTTTTTATCGAAATATTGTTTAATAATATTTTCAAGTTCATTATTTGTATTGTTTGGCGAACGTGAATATAGTTCCTTAATCAATGTAAGTTTATTTTCAATATTTAACGTATCAATATTATGAAAAATACAATATTGTAAAAGTATATCGTCTGGTATAGAGAACCGTTCCTTAATAAAATGATAAATATAACCAAATAATCCGTACCACGTGTCTTGTTTGTTAATTTTTGGTTTGTTTTTGTTTTTGGGTTGGTTGATTTGGGTTGGTTTGACTACGCATACAAAGTCTTTTTTTGCTTGAAATTCGTGGTGATTCGCCTCGATCGTATTAAATATGTCATTGTATGGAATCTCTATTACAGTGGTATCCAATTTATCATCTTGTTCTTCTTCGTGATTAGGTAAATTCAGAGAGAGTGATTCGTGTTTATAATGAATTGGGACAGTGCGTTCGTATAAAGATGCCCGAGTATCTGTTATTTCTAATGGTTGAAAAATATAAAGGTCGTCTTTATTAATAAGATATCCAGACCTACCATATTTATCAACAATCGTTTCTTGTTTATTATCAATAAATCGTGTGATAGCAAAATCGATTTGTTCTTCTGGATACGTGCGTAATATATTGATAGAACGTATTAACGTATCTCGTGTATAAAAGTTTTGTTCTTTAAACAAACTGCGTATTCGTTTGACAATTACAGAATAGTTAATAATAGCATAATCCTCTGTGTATGTATGTTTTATAACATCAGTTTCTGTTAAATCTTGATGCGGGGAACATGTAAAATTTGTATTGCATTCTTGATAGTCACATACACTAGAAAAATCCTTGTCTCCAATATAATATTCTATCAATTCATCTTTTTTACTAGAAAAAGACATATTGAACGATTTATTTTGTGACAGTTCCATTATTTTGTCAACCGTAAAATTAGTTTGACCGATATTAAGAAGACAATCAACCGCAATTTCTTTGAGAACCTGGGTTATATTGCCAATCAATTTTGCCTTTTTTTCTGCAAACCGATATACATATAAGTCGGCAGATTCTTCTTCTGTGCCAAGATTAGAAGAATGTAAATAGATTTCTACATTTCTTTGTTGAAATGGAAGGTTACAATGACTTAAATTACGAACGCCTCTGCCTATAATTTGTTCTTGTCGGTTCATATTATACCAAGGTTCAAGTATATGAACTTGGCGAATATTTTTGAAGTCAAGTCCTTCTGCCGCTGCTTTTGTAATAAGAACTACCTTTACATTGTTACCGTCTTTATTGTCTGGGTTGGTAATATATTTAATATCTTTTAAATTGTCTGGTGAAAATTTTTTATTACCCGATATCATAACATATTTCGCTTGTTTAAACGTTGCGTTTGAATTATGTTTACTTAATTCCTCATTTGTTTTCATTGTAAGTGCGTCAATTGGCTCAATATTATTAGATTTCAATAAATTTCTGCTTTGAGAAGAAGCACCATAACGAGAAAATCCCATTTCTTCAAGTGCAAGAGCCATAGGAACAATTCCACCGTCAATATATTGAGAATATACCAAAATAATACCGGTTGACTGTAAAATGCTCTTGCATACCGATGAAATTTTGGCACTATATTTATGTATTTCTTTTTGTGAAAAAATGCGACCATATTTTTTAAGAAATTCCGGTTTATAATCAAAATTATGACGCGAAAGTGGAGTAGTAGTGCTTGTCATAATATTAGACAAACCATTCTTACCAACTGTGTTTAATATAAGGTTTTCCACATCCATTTTCTTTCTTCCTTCTGACGTGTTTAAAATATACTCATCCAAATCGGGTGATGGATACACAATATCGAGTGCCTGAAGTGGTTTTTCAAGATAAGAATAACCAAACGATTCCATATTTTCAAATGATGGTAGTTCTCGTATTTTTCCATATTTGGTTGTCACTGTATTGGTTCGTTCTCGTAGGAAAGCAATTACCATATCATAACCATTTTTTTGATACTCATTCACATTATTCATATACAAAGGTAAGTGTTGTATAGGTGTAACAATATCTTGATTATTCATCTGTTTTTTGGGGTATTTTTCAATATCTAATATGTTCTCTGGTGAAAATTCACTGGGATATATTCTATATGGGAAGGTATATGGGTTTTCTCCACGAACAAATGATATATATCCGGTTAATTTACGTTGTAATAATTCTCTGCCACTATCTAATAGTTCGCCATTTTTATCGAATACATCACTCGTGACAATCGTGCTTCTATTATCATTAATATTCATTAAATTTGTTAACCATACAATCTCTTTATAATGATTATACAAAGGCGTCGCTGATAATAAAACCAATCGGGTATTGGAAGCGTGTTTACATACCTTCATCAACAAATTGGCTGTTTTTTTCTTTTCTTGATTATCATCTGTTGGACGTATATTATGCACTTCATCAATAATAATTAATCGATTATTGAATACTTTTTGTATTTTACGAACAAGAATTTGTTTCCTTTTTTCTGGGGTATATTCATTATACGATGTAATATCGATTTTTTTCTTTATGAAGTTTGCTAACTCGGTATATCCAACAAACGAATAATATTGTTTTATAATGGAATTGATTTGAGAAATAACCCTTTCTCTGGGTATATTTTTTATTTCAGTAGGATTAATCTCACTCAATAGATTATTACCTACACACGTGTTTAAGTCCCATGTTTCACCATTTTTTACCAACTTACGTTCGTCAAACAATTGCAACCTGAAATTTTTTTGAACGTTTGGACTTGCTACAATTATAATTTTTTGTGACATATCGATTTGTTTCATAAATTGTCGCATTTCTTCGGAAATCCCGATAGCACTGCACGTTTTTCCTGTTCCTAATCCGTGATATAAAAGCAATGAATTGTATGGTGTCTGTAATGATAAAAAGTTTTTTACAAACATCTGATGTGGTAATAGTTCAAAATCTGCTTTACACATAATATCTGCTTGTTTCTCGATATCAAATAATTCAGTTTCCATCTTTGTATCGAAAAATTCTTTATGTTTTGCAATTTTTATATTGAAATTCGGGTCGTTTAATTCTGGATATAAGAAATCATTGTCAATTAGGTCATTTTTAAATTCTCGTTCTAATTCTTCTTTATGTTGGAGAAACCGATTATGTGTTTCATCATTATTATCGGTTGGTGCGGTTTCTAACTGATTTTGTAAATTTTGTTGTTCCGGTGTAAGGGTTACATTATACGTATTTTCTGATTCAGATTCTGAACCTGATTCCAAATCGATGTCTGATTCTGATTCTGAACCTGATTCCAAATCGATGTCTGATTCAGGTTCAGGTTCAGGTTCAGGTTCAGGTTCAGGTTCAGGTTCAGGTTCTAATTTAACCTTCGTTTTTTTGTTCGGTTCACATAGTTTAGTTTTTCTGTTTCTTCTTTCACCATTAGGACAACGTTTCAGTTTAGAATGATTTTCCTCTTTATGTTCTACTTGAGGTTCTGTCACATTTGGTCCTAAAATATAATTGCTTATTTCCTGTGCGACCGGATTAGGTGTTTCAATAGTAATATCCTCGGGTTGGATATGTAATATATTATTAATCAAGGCAGTATCTTTTTTTATCAAAGGTAATTTTTTTTTAGTTTTATTAGGTGATACATCTTGGTCTTTCTTAGTTCGGTTAGACATGTATTAATTACTTATTATATGTCTATATTTTTTTGAATCTTATAATACATTCATAATATAATTATTCGACAACATTGAATGTATATTCAACAACATACTTTTTTTTTCTAAATTATAAGGACGAAAAACCTGATTTAACTCTGTAAATGTTTTCCACGATACTTTACTCACTTCTGATTTTTCAAAATTGCTATTTGTGTTTTCATCATAATAGTTGATATTCGCAAGATAATATTTATGTTTATATGATTTATAATTTGAACCTGTAAAAATCTCTTCGAACGGAAATATATTTGTAATAATATTGATATCATTAACGTTTACACCGGTTTCTTCTGTAAATTCGCGTATAGAACAATCAATATCACTTTCCAGGTAATTTCGTCTGCCTTTTGGAAATCCCCATTCGGGTTCAGTCCAACAATCATAATTATTACTTTCATTGATTATGTCAGCAAGTGTGAAACTTTCAGTATTATCGCGCAGATAAATAAATTTATGTTTAGAAGAGGTTTCTTCGCTTTTATACTGGTTCGAAACGTGAGCGAATCCCCATACATCACGCCATAGTTTTTCGAATGTATCAGTGAGTAGTCTATGTTTTTCATCGTTTGTCATCTGTTTAATCATATTTAATATATAATTACGATTATTTATTGAATACTTACCGCGCATAAAATCAATGAAACCAAGAGTATCTTTTCGCCGAATAGTCAAATACTCGATTTTTCGTGTATTTGGATTATGACGAAACGTAATAATACCAAAACTGGTTATAGGTAATTTACATTGATTATAATTATGTCCTTGTTTTCCGCAATTATTACAATAATTATCGGTCATTCTACATTATTATTGTGAGTATAACTCTATATAGGTTATTCATGATATTTAATCCGGAAGTATGGGGTCCACAATATTGGTTTTTTCTTCATACAGTATCCGAAAGCTATCCAAATACACCAAATGAAGTTACTAAACGAAAATATTATGATTTAATACAGAACATTCCATTGTTTATACCAGTTGAAGATATGGGGAATAAATTTAGCGAGTTATTGGATAAATACCCAGTGTCGCCTTATTTAGACAATCGCGATTCATTTGTAAGATGGGTTCATTTTATTCACAACAAAATGAATGTTATGTTAGGCAAAGAAGAGGTTACATTACAAAAAGCATTAGATATGTATAGAGAACAATACAAACCAAAACCGATTTATCTACATGAACGAGTCAATTTACATAAACATTATATACACGCGCTACTAATATTCTTGTGTATCTTTTTAATTTATGTATACTACGAATAGCAGAAATGTATATGTATATTGTAAGAATATGCGTATAGAAATAGTAATATTATTATTGGCAGGATTTGTCATTGCGAATATATATACAGAAGGCAAGTATATGAAATTGTTACAATCTGGAAAGAAATATTACCAAATGGCTGGTGTAGGATTTGTTGCCCTCATGGTATGTTTATTAATAAAGAAGAATCCCTTACGAGCACGTGAGATTGTAACTACTACAAATGAATATATAAAATATCTACCAGTAGATAAAAATACTACCAGTATGATATCGCCTATTTTAGATTTCACAACCAAGCAAAACTTTAATAGCAGCGACGCCCAACATCCAATTATTCCTATGTTTCCAGCACACGAACCTCAGGAAACGCGTATTTTAAATTCAGGCACAAAAACAACTAAACGTTCTGTTAGTGAAACCAAGAAGAAGTTTGTTGCAGCTCGTCAAGATTGGAAATGTGGTGATTGTCAAAATCAGTTATCCGCGTGGTTTGAAGTGGACCATACTGTCAGATTGGAACACGGTGGAAGTAATCACGTAGATAATTTACTCGCATTGTGTAGGGAATGTCACGGTAAAAAAACCGCAATGGAGAATCTGTAAAAGTGAGTGCGTTATTTTGTTATACAAATTTATCTTGTAAATGTATAACAAATAAATAATATAAATGGATAATAAATCGTTTCTGGAACGGATAACAACATGTTTCAATGATACAACTTGTATGTTGAAATACGGAATTTCATTTATATTTGTATTAATCATATTTGGTTTATTATATTTTTCTAATAATAGTAGAATTTCAAACGTAACCGTATTTTTAGGGAGTATTTTAATAATTGGCGTGTCTTTGTTGACCTCATATACAAGTATAAACTACCTTCAATTATTGACAAAGGGAACAAATATGATGATAAATAGTATTCTCTTTTTTTGTATATTGGGCGTTTCAATATATTTTTATATAGCGAATGAACCTGGGGTAGCAAGTTACATTGCGATATTCTTAGTACCAATATTATTATTGATATTGATTATAAGTTTAGCAATATTTTTCTATTTATTTGTCAATAGTATTCGTTATAAAGAAGGTCTTCCCGGTTTTATCATTAATTTGATATTTTTTATACCGTGTATGGTTTTAGATTATTTCCAATATCTTAAAAGTGAAATGAATTCAACAACTAATGTTATATATTATTTATTCATAACACAAATATTATTAATCATATTGTATATAAGTGTTCCTGCGTTCGTCAACAAATTTGTAATGGTGAATACAGATAATAAAATCGAAAGTGACCCTTTACACGTGAAATATAATATAGATAACGCATTGCACGTATTGTCTGATGGAGGCGCATTAATAATTAATAAACCGGTATCGTTAACTCGCGAATTTATAGCGGGAACACCAATGAAAGAAGGGTTTTCTACAACAACTTCCGAACAAGATTTGCATTCTGGCATAAACGCGAACGCATTGTTTATTAATTTTATAGAAACGTATGTTACACAAACGAATAGTGATATACAAGGTGACATAGGACAAACGAATAGTGATATACAAGGTGACATAGGACAAACTGGAACGCAAATAGGTCAATCGACAGCACAAACCGGAACGCAAATAGGTCAATCGACCGCACAAACTGGAACGCAATTCGGACAATCGACATCACAAACTGGAACGCAAATAGGTCAATCGACCGCACAAACTGGAACGCAATTCGGACAATCGACATCACAAACTGGAACGCAATTCGAACAATCGTCATCACAGATTACAAAAAGTGTAGTAAGTAAAATATTAGACAACTTAGATTATTTAAACCCATTATCAAAACAAACGCGAAATAATACTCTTGACCAAGTATCGTACGATAGTGGTAAAAACCAACGAAATTATAGTATCTCATTCTGGTTTTATTATAACGCGCATTCATCAAATAATATTGCGTATTCGGGAGAAACAAATATATTTAGTTTCGGTGACGGTATCCCAAAAATAACATATATAAACAAAGATAATAATGATAACAAAAAAAATATTCGCATATATTTTACAAATAACGAGAACGCAATCAATAAAAGCTATGATATCGATTTACAGACACAAAAATGGAACCAACTTGTGTTTAATTATACATCTACACAAGCAGATTTATTTGTAAATGGTGAATTAGTATATACATATATGTTTGATACTATACAAAAACTACCAGATATTAATCCAACAAATTTAATTAAGTTGGGTGATAAAAAAGGTTTAGATGGAAGTATCAAAGATGTTCGTTTCTATAATTCACCAAGAACTAAAAATGATATCGTGACATCATATAATGTGATTCAGAAAAAGAAACAATTAGATGAAAATAATTTATTAGAGTAATGTATAGAATGGAAACCACAACAATTATTCTTATTGTTGTTATTTTAATATTGATATATTTATTGTATGCTTTCTTTTCGGACAGTTCAATCAAAATAGTTACAGAAGCAAATTTAAATGAATCGCAAAATCCAATCGAAATAGACAAACCTACAAACACACGTTATAGTTTCGGTTGTTGGCTTTTTGTAAATTCTTGGAATACTGGTGTGCGAAAAACTATATATAAACGCGAATATACACCTGTATCGGGTAGTATTACAAAGAATATCGAATTATATTTAGATGAGACAAGTCCTACAATGAAGTTATTAGTAGAAACCAATAATGGTAATGAAGATGTAGTAATTACAACTAATTTCCCTATACAGAAATGGTCGTGCGTTATTGTAAGTGTTGATAATGATATTATTGATATATACATAGACGGAAAATTATTGAAGTCACATAAAGTAAATGATATTAAACGGAATCTTCCCGATAAGAGTTCCAAACTTCAACTTGGTGGTCCAGGCATAGACATGTATGTAAGAGAACTCAAAAGATGGACGCAACCAATTGATCCTACAGAAGCTTGGGATTATTATAGCGAAGGAAATGGTAAAGAAAGCACAATGAGCAGTTTGGCTTCTTATGGTATTGATGTTTCGGTATTAAAAGGAAATATCGAACAAACTAAATTTTCACTAATGTAACAAAGACGAATATTATATTCTGTTATAGTATATAATATTATGAACGCTATGCAACAACCGCCATCAGGAGGTATACCGAACCAATATATACCTGCAATGCCAAATATGAACCAGATAACAGACACTTTGGGAAACGCACAAGAAAATCTATCGAAAACAATGGATTCTTTTTCAAAAGCGGCAGAAACTGGTGTAGAACAATCGTCCGGGTTTTTAGAGTCTAATACAATCATCGCAAAATTTGCATTTATTATTCTAATTCTCTTTATTTGTCTGGTTTTAATGAATTTAGGAGTTTCCTTGCTTGGTTATTTATTTTCACCGTCACAAAACCCATATTTAATAAAAGGTATGATTGACGGAAATTTTTCTAAAATCATAACCCAGGATCCCGGTCAGTCTGAATCAAAACCTATCTTTAGGTCAAATGACGAATCGACTGGTATAGAATTTACGTGGTCTTCGTGGTTGTATATAAATGATTTGAATACCGAAGATGGTAAATATCAGCATATTTTCAGCAAAGGCGATGGAAACTTTGATACAACTACCAATTTGGCAACTATAAATAATGCTCCGGGAGTATATTTAAAACCAAAGGAGAACACTATCCGTGTTTTATACAATTCTGTTTCATCCAGTGAAAATGTAGAAATCGATATTCCAAATATTCCTATGAAGAAATGGGTTCACGTAGCATTACGTCTACAAAACAAAATACTTGATATTTATGTCAATGGTGTTGTCGCAGAAAGAAGAGTATTTAATAATACGCCAAAACAGAATTTTGGTGATGTATATGTTGCACAAAATGGTGGATTTATTGGTAAATTATCAAATTTGCGATATTATAGTAGAGCATTAAATGTATTTGAAATAACCGCTGTTGTCAATGCCGGTCCAAATTTATCAGTAGCAGAAGGGTCATATTCGAGTGGAGATGTCAAATATTTATCAAATATGTGGTATTCTGCTAACTATTAGAGAAAAATATATAATCAAATTATAAGATTATTTATTTTTATGGCAAATATAAAGATAGACTTAGATAAAATATGTCGTTTTCGTAAACGCGCGAATGCCGAATTTTTGGTTGAACCCGATAGATATACTATATTAGATACAAGTCCTTATTTGAGTAATCAATATACAAAATTCGATTTAGATATGCGACGAAAAACCGAAATATTGAAATACAAGGGTAATGCGTCCAGTTCTCTTGGAAATAACTTAACGCGGGCGCAGTTGTTTTCGTTATATTCAAGTGGGAGATATCAAAGAGAAACACTCACATATGATTTAACTGAAACAATACGTGAAGAATATGACCCGTATTTGGATATATCTTTTGTTGTAAAAGATGTTGTGCGCGTTCCCAGTAGGGCGGATACGACAAATTGTGGTACAATCAATACACCATCTTCGTCGAGTGATGTCCCGGGACCAGTAATCAATTTATACAACGACCCAAGTGTTCCATTATATAATTATAACAAAAACACAGCAGCATATGGAAATAATTATTTAAATCAAACGGATAAATGGAGACTAAATGTAGAGGAAAATATTATAATGAATAATAATACAGACAATACTTCACATTCTCTTTATTTAACTGAACGCATTGATACTAATTTACTTAAGTATGAATATAAAGTTCCAATCTCACTTTTTTTATCGGGAAAAAGGACTGAGGCGACGCGTACAAATGTAAATTTTGCTGATTTGCAAATTGAGTTAGTTAACATCGGATCTTATTCGCCTTCTGTAAAGTTTGATACAGATACCATAGCAATATCCCCAGATATAAGTTATACGTCTGGTGATAACAACGTATCTAAAGTAATGAAATTTAATGTAACCCCCAATGATATAGACATTAGTGGCAGTATATTTATCGGTGTTCTGCATGTGAAGAATGTGGAACTATCAACTGAAAGCGGATTCATTTATGATTTTACTGCGAATTTCAAGGTGAACACAATTTTTGATAATACTGGTGATTTTGAATCATTATATGATTTAACATATGGTGTCATATTTAACACATTAAATGATTCAACAACCCAGAATGGTATGACAATATCTTCTATTCCCGAGACAGCATCATATGAACCATTTTATTTTAGTGATATGGTATAGATATTATTTTTTACACTCATATTTGTTACAAACAAATATGAATTACATATTCGATGATAAGGTCGGGTTCAAACATAGTTGTTGTGTAGGAAAAACTTGTCCTGACATACATTTGCCTATATCATCTACCTCTACACAAGAACGTCTACCTTGATATTCTCCCGATAAACACCACCCTGCTTTGGAAGATGTAATCGGTTTTTGTATTGTACTATCTGAAATATCTAACGATGGAGTGTTCCAATTTATACCAGATTGGTTCATATTTGTTCCACTTTTACTGACGTCTTGTAATATAGTTCCTACCGATTGAACTGTCCCACCCGCAATCTCTACGCCTAATTTCGTAGCTTCGGTAGCAACTCCTGCAGTAGTTTTTAATACAGTTCCAGTAGTAAATCCCAGAATAGACAAAATTTGAATAATAACCGGTTTGAAAATATTAATGAATGAATTAATTACATTTACAATAATTTGTAGTATGTTTATCCCTAAAAGTGAGAATACAACCACCACACCCAGAAACAAAATGAGTATGTTTTTATAATTGTTGGAAATATCAATGTTAACATTATTTAATATATCTGTTTTAGGAAGATTATTTTCCATAGTATATTAATATAGTATTACAAGATAAAAAATTATCGTGTTCGTTTGCTTTCAAATATTTATTTGAAATAGTAGTATAAATACGAATGTTAAATATGATTGAAACTTTTTTCTTTATTAGTTTGGCGGTGACATTTGTCTTAATTTTGTTGTTAGTATATCATTTTAAACAAAGATTTACAAGTTTAGAACAAAAAACAGAAACTATGTTTGAAATAGTTAATAATGTAGTATCTGAAATAACCACTATCAGAAGACAAATATATGTTCCAGTAGAACATCTGAATGTTCCTGGTTCAGATAGTATGAATTTAGCCGATCCAAATATTAAATATAATATTACCGATAAACTGATTGTTTCTGATAGTGATGATAGTGATGATAGTGATGATAGCGATGATAGCGATGATAGCGATGATAGCGATGATAGCGATGATAGCGATGATGAAGACGGTGATGATAAAAACAAAATTGATGGTAGTAGTGTTAAAATAGTAACTGTAGATGTAGACA
>Ga0209830_10002029_pt1 | contig 16840 bp, 23 predicted proteins | sample ArcticOcean_MG_C_12_FD_187439 | JGI IMG/M metagenome (GOLD analysis project Ga0209830, IMG submission 187439) | Marine microbial communities from western Arctic Ocean - ArcticOcean_MG_CB8_130 (SPAdes) (version 2) | ecosystem: Environmental > Aquatic > Marine > Oceanic | place: Arctic Ocean...
GGAGAACGCCGATCGTTTGATAAATCTCAACTACTTAGTGGAGAAGCGGGTAGGACCTTTGTCCAAATCCATAGAACTATGGGTGTTATGTCTGATCTCGAAGGCTTATTAACACTATTGGATAAAGAAAATATCGCCTATAAGATTTTACAACAAAAAGTTGGCCCAACGCAAGTTGAAACTGATACTAATGGTATTAGTTTTGCCACACAATTAGGAACTCCTTTAGTAGTTAGAGGGAACACGGTGGGATATCTATGACATGGAAACAAGAGTTTAATCGATTTACGAAGGAAGCCCTTCAAGAAATGAAGACATATTCTGATAATACTAATGAAGAAAGAGAATGGATGTGTTACGTTTATCTTGATGATAATGATGAATATCAGTTGGGATTACCCGATTACGGTGGCGAATCTGCTATCAAAGTTAGTCCACAGGCAAAAATGGCACAAGATAAACTACGCAGAGGGCTTTATAATAAAAAGTGGACTATTCACGGTCACCCATTAAAAGATGGAAAGATTTACACAGGTCGACAATTCTTCTCTTCTACTGATATCTGCCGAGAATATTGTGAGGCCAGAGATAAAAATGAATACACAGTTCAATTTCTTGTATTTCCACACCAGCAGATCGAAAAAGATGCTAACGGAACTCCAACAGGTAAAAAAGTGATCCACAACAGAGTTAGAACACTGGTCTTCCCTAATACCCAAACTATCGTGGCCGCTATGAAGGAATCAAACCCCGGCGTCGATCCTTATGCTATCACACCAGAAACAGGTCAGAACCGAAATGCTGCTGATGGTAGCCTTGTTAATGAAGCAGGTGTCAATTGGTTTGCTTTCCAAGAAGCATTAGGAAAATATAACTGTATGGGAATTATAGATCTTGAAGGCCCTTCTTATGGTGCAGAAGGATTTAGCAGTAAGAAACTTAGTATGATCAACTTTGGTGGTGTAACAAGTGTTGCCCTGATTATTGGTGCTTTATTCGTCGCTAATCGAAACAAGCAAAAGATTATTGAAGTGATTGATGACCTCAAGAAATGAGGTGATTTTATGGGTTTAAGACTTTCTGATATTGGAGAACCTCTCGATTGGGCCTCTACTGGAATGGTTTTTAAACATAAGCACGAAGATAAAATCATAAAAATCATGCCAAGGGTGCCATCAAAAGAACCCGTTCGATACATAAAACGAAAACTTGATGATGCAGATTGGATGATGCAATACGGCTGGACTTATTTAGCCTCTGATAGCAGCACTAAGTTTTTTAAACGTCTTTTAGGAGAAGAACTTCCTTCTTGGATGCCCAAGATATCAGAGGCTGACTCTGATCGAATAGATTATCATGATATCGTAGATTTAATTGAACTTCAATTTGCTAAACAAATTGGTGATTACCACGATGATGAGTTACTAAGTATTTTTACCGCTCATAAAGTTTCCAAAGTTGCTGTTAATTATATCATTATGGAATACCTGCCTGAAAAAGTAGAATCCTTAGATTCTGGACAGCAATTAGAATGGCAACATGAAATCAATTCATGGTTATGGAATAACATGGCTACACTGGTAAGGGATATGGTGGGTAATGAAGACAACTATCTCCGAAGAGCCAATGGAGAATTAGTGTTTTTCGATCCAGTGGTTAGTATGATGCCCAGTCCGAAAGCATTTAAAGAAATGAATACTATGAATACTATGGCTTTTTTAGAGTTGATGTGTGGTGACACTTCCGAGCGAACTATCGATAAATCATTTGACGATTATGTTTACAAAGAATATTATAGTGATCTTAAACCTTTAAAAATCTATGGACAATATTGCGTCCCAACAGGAACTATTGATCGAAACTCAGATTACCTTTCCTTAGAATGGTATCGTTCTGAAGAAGAGCCATCTTTAGAAGATTATACTCTTTTCGATCTTGCTAATTCTAACGTAGTTGGAAATAATTGGTCCACTAATGTCGGGAGATATGCCTAATGTTCGGAGATTATATTGATCGTGGTTCTGCAGGTGCCATCTTTAGTTCGCCAACAAATCCTGATCAAGTCATAAAAATAATAAATCTTGACTCCTTAGATGATTTTACCAAGTCTATGAATAACCAACAATTCAAGTTCTTTGAAAAACTGGAAGAACAGCAAAAGCAAGGAATCAAAACCCCCGGCTTACCAAAAATTGAATATACCTTTACGGGTGAGATGACTCCTGAGATAATGGACCAAATTAGAGAAGCAGTTTTAAACCATAGTGAGGATTATGAAGATGTTGATACTGACGAATACCTATCAGGGCTTAATTATGCTGCTATAAAAGGTAACTTCCGTTATGGTGATAAATATGCCATCATTCTTATGGATAGGATTAGCCAAATAGGATCAAACTATGAGTATACTGAATCTATAGGAAGGCGAGGTCTCACCCCTATGCTACGACATGCTCACAGTATGGGATATTATGTCAGAGATCTTTGGCCAGCAAACAAAGGCATGTCTTCCGACGGAAATATCATCTGGTTCGATCCAATGGTAGCCCCTGTTAATCCTATCACCGAGGAAGATCGCAAGGCCCAGAGATTACTATTAGATTGGAACGAAGAGACACAAAGGCAATACCGAGAGGCTGTTAGAGATCAAAGTTACTTTGATTACGAGCACAAAGCAGGATTATTTTACTCTGAATCTGAAGATGATAACTATTGGTTACGGGGTGGATGTGGTAAAGCCGCTGCTATGATTTCTAAAGATTTGGATCAGAAAAACATTCCTTATCATTATGAGATCGGATTAGCCTATACCGAAGAGGCATTTATTGGTAACCATATTGTCGTGATATCTGAAAAAGGTGATCAAGACCATTATGGAACTCAGGGTGCTAAAAAGCGTTGGGAAAACATGCTGATATCAGAATTGGTTGATCAAGAACTACCTCAATCCATGATTGATGATATAATTACTTTCGAGTGGCATAAAGTAGATCCCAAAAAAGACTGGTCTGTCGAGATAGTAGGAGAATATCTTCCCGTCTCAGGACCTATGATTACTAAAGATACCTTAGGCATGTCTGCAGAAGATGAAAATAGATATCATGACTGTGATAATTGTAATCGTAAAAATGTAGATACTGAGACTGAGGAAGCCCTTGAAGATAGTGGTTGTTCTATGTGTGGCAATTATTTTTGTGCTCAATGTATGGCGGGCAAAGGCCCAATGGATTGCCCAACCTTTGATTTAAATGATCACGACGATGACTATATCCAAGAAACTTATTTCGGCAAATACTCACCAGTTGTTGGAAAATGCTGCTTACAAAAAGCAACCGATTTAGGTTTCAAAATGTATAGTGGTTATGGAGGTATCGAAAGACTTGTCGAAGAGGGATACCTCCCCCATCAATCATATGTTTCTATTAACTATGTTCTCGGAGGTGTAAAAAAGATGTCTGCCGAAGATTGTTCTAAATGTAATCGCACTAATATCGAAAATGATGATACTGAATATGATGAATATTGTGGTGGTTGTGGAGCCTATCTTTGTGATGAGTGCTATGATGGTGGAAATAATAATATTAGGTGGGAAATGGATTGGCCGCACGAGTGGGAGCCACCATACCTTAGCAAACATGAAACTCAACAACACTATAATAATGAATTGATAGTGGCAGCATGTTGCTTACAAAAAGCCATCACTTATGGTTTTGTCCCCGCTTACCCAACAGTTGAGAGTCTTAAGGATGTTATGAAACCCTATCAATACGTTTCTATGAACTATGTTCTTGGAGGATTAGACAAGATGTCTGCCGAAAGTTATCCAACATGTTATCTTTGTCCTAAGCCTGCTAAGAACGAAGTGATGACTGCGATCGGTATGAGATCCTTCTGTGGAAATAAATGTCGTGGAGACTACGAAGGAATAGACTATGGCCCTGACGATTATTATATCTCTCCGAAATTAGAACACCAATTAGAAGTTATTTCGTATAAACCGGGTTATCAAGAAAGGAGTTACTCCGAGGATGCTACTATTAAGATACAGTGTAAGAACTGTGATTATGAATCTATTGAACTACAGCAGATCGACTCCAGTAACGAATATAGTTATAATAAACCTGCATCATTTTATAGGATACACCCAACTAATACCTTAAAAGTATATCCAGATGAGGAAAACCCCGAATATTTTGAATTAGTAGATTGCGATCACGACATGAAAATTATCAATCAACTCGTAGTAGGTGAAGATGCATGGGGCAATATGATATCTGGAGAAATAACAGTGCGATGTTCTAAATGTCGTTTCGCAGATATCCTTAGAACAGATCTTTCAGATGGCTGCGATAATAAAGGTAGAATAGACAATTATATTAAGATGCCTAAATAATCCAACATCTCTTCGATAGCATCAGGACCAGCATCCAATTCTAAATCTACGTCATCACAGTTAATTTGTTTAACTTCAACTTCGGAAGCATCGCCCCGGCTGTTCCAATGAACTTCCCAATCCTCATAAGTATTCTGTAACCTTTCCTTTTGGAGTTTTTCACTAATATCAAGTCTTACAATTGTCCAACCTGCTTCTTTAAGCACTTTGGCTTCATTAGCAAATCTAACATCATCAATAACCAGATTATCATGCTCCTCTCCCAGATGAATAATATAATCGATCCAAACTGACGGACGGATCTCACGCATCTTCATTCCAATTTGTTGTAATAGCGGTCTGTCTTTCTCTTCCATATGAAATAGATCACCAGCAATTTCTTTTACCTTTCCTGCTAACGATACTTTCTTATATCCGACATTAACCAGATTTTCTGCTAAGGTTGTTTTTCCTGAAGCCATCTGACCTGCAATTGCAATCTTCATAATAATCACTCGGGGTGCTACCTTAATATAACTTTGTTTGGAACTCTCCGCCACCATTATTTTGCTGGATAGCGTCTTGGAAGTATTCTGGAAGGAATGTCTGCAGGGGTTTTCTACCATCTCGCTGTGCCTTAAGGTGGTAATTAAAAGAGGGATCTATAATATACATCTTACCCTTGTCTTTTGGACCTCTAACTATGCGTCCCAGCATTTGCGTTAGCATGACGCCAGTCTGCATGGTATACCAATCAGGATTATCTTTCAACTTCTTAGCGATCCGCACATCTCCCAGACTGGGGAAAGGAAGTTTGGGAATTACCAAGAATCCCACGGAACCACCATCGTAGCCTTGGTTAGCATATGTTGATATCAGGATAGGATTGCCAGTAGACTTAGTAAAGTTTTCGAAGACCTGATCACGTTCATTAGGATTCTTAGTATGCGTCATCATCCTATCTGCCACATTTCTATCTATCTTTCCGACTGCTTCCAGAATATTCTTTTCCAACTCATCAGTATATGGTAAGATAAGGCCTTTCTGATCTGGGAACTGCTTAGCGATTTCGACAATCCTCATAGCAGTAGCATGGTAATGTTCTTCTCTGCGCCCTCTACGGCTTAGATCTCCACCTTTTAGCGTTGTAAAGATGGGACGGTTATCTACAGGGAACGAACTGTATTCAATCTTAATATAACAGGTTTCAGATTTCTTGAGACCCATTTCTTTGCAGTAGATATCGATATCAGTAATAGTTCCCGAAAGGAAGATACGGTGCTTACCTAAATTAAGTAATAATTCTTCAGATCTGTCGGTGATATCCATAGGCTTGAAACTAACAAAGATAGGTTCTTTCTCGTCATCGTATTGCCAGAGGATATTATCAGGTTCTGACTTCAGACTCTCAATTAGTCGTGATAAGTAATTCTTAGTATTATTAGCCATGCGAACAGTTCTTTCATCATATCCTTTTAGACGTTGAACGATAGCATCACGCAATCTTTCTAAATACATAGTCCATACCTTAGCACCCATTAGTTGTCGATCAATAGGGGTATCAGTTCTAATGCTACCGATCCGTGGAAAACCCCAAGTGTCTTTGCTCGTAACTGGATTCCATGCAGCAAGCATATTTTCCCTTTGCTTAGTTAATCCTGTTTGACTTACTTCTGGTGCTGCCATAATCTCATTAAAACTTGGGATCTCAAGTAGCATCTCTAACTTTCTAATAGATACTGAGAAAGCATAGTAATCTGATAGAGTAGATGGTAGCGTGTGTGCTTCATCAAAAATAATGAAATCACGAGGCATTAGATACATACCACTTGTATTCATTCGCATGAGGTAACTGGTATTGCCTACGAAATATCGATTGTGGTGCGCTTTATGTAGTGCAGTATAATAATCACAGAGTTTGTCTTCCGATACTGTCCAATCCACTTGCTGATTTTTAATAGGTAGTTTCATACCGCACTTAAAACCAATAGTGCTACAAGGAGCCAGATCTGCTTGACATGATACTGCTTTCTCATTTCCTATTTGCTTAGACTCCCATGCTCTTTCTGCATCTGCTTCGCTTCTACAATTGGACTCAATGCTTAGAGCACATTCATAGTTTCCCTTACCCATAACTGAACGCATAAAAGGCATCTCATCAAGATACTGTTTTTGTAATCCCTTAAGTGGTGTAACCACATATGCCCTACTATCAAACATCTTTGGAACAGCCATCGCCATAGCAGATTTCCCTGAACCTACTGGTGATTCTAACACGATGTTTTTGTATCCTGCTTTTACTGCCTCTACTATTTCTGGAATGACTTGCTGCTGCTCTGGACGTGGGTTTTCAAAACGTGTTCCTTTAAACCATTCTTCAATCTCCCACTTTGGTTCAAAGTCTTTCTTAACTATAATTTCTTTGTAGCCTTTAGCATCAGCATCCTCAGGTAACTGGTGTCCACCGATCTTACCAAGATTAGACTCATCGAAATCACCTTGTTCTATGAAATCACTTTCTTCTTCTTGCTCTACAAAATTGACAGGAGTTCCCGATACCCACATAGATAAATTAAAATGATTGCAGAATTGTTCCAAGTTCATGATCTTGCGTCCACGAATCTCCATCTGAGATTGATAGCACCGTCTTGGCTTACTCCACTTCATCCCATAAGTTCCTGCTAAGATGTCACGATAGGGATAGCAATTGCCTTTCACAGAAACGGGAACGAACATACTACCTATTAGTATCACCACCCTCATATACTTTAGCAATCTATAAATAGCAGGATAGCATAGATAATACTATGGTTACCATTGATTGGGCTGCTTTCTATATCCCACTTCCTGAGAAGGCGGAAAAGGGAGGGGAAGATGCTTACTTCTATTTAGAAGATAATGATTTTTCTACTGCTGCCGTATTTGATGGCGTTGGTGCATGGGCTGATGATGGTATCGATCCAAAAATATGGGCAGATGCTATGGCTCGTAATACTATGGAACTCATGCAAAGCGAAGCAGGAATTATAACTGCTCTTGATCAGGCGTATGCTGAAACACTTAAATCCAAAGTCCAAGGATCTTGCACCGCTGTTGTGGTAAGGCACAATACAGGAACAACTACTCTTCAGTATGCTAACTTAGGAGATTCTGGAGTCGCTATTTATCGTAATGGACGTATCTTCTTTGAAACATCAGAACAAACTATTGGATTCAATTATCCTTATCAATTATCTTCTGATCGGGCAGAAACTCCTCAGGACGCAGATCGAGGTAGCATTCCTATCAAAAAAGGAGATATAATTGTCTTAGGCTCTGATGGACTATGGGATAATCTTTACCATGTGGAAATAAACAAATTGTTATCCTCAGCCGTAGATGCTCAAGAAATGGCTGAAAAACTTACTATTGCTGCTTTCCAAGCATCTAACGATGATAAACGATGGGCCCCATTCGGCCAGAAGGCTGTCGAAGATCTATATGCACACCGCGACCCAGAAGATCTTGATTGGGAATCTGAACCAGCACCGCTAACTCGATGGATGGGTGGTAAACCTGACGACATATCAGTGATTGTAGGCACAGTATATTAGGTGATATGTATCGATTATACCGAAGAAATTGCTTTGATTGAACAACAGTTTGATCGAGACTATAACCGCTTACAAACAGGAGTTCCACATAACGAAGACGCTGATATTACATATCCTTCTTTTTCTACGCTATTTGATGAACTATTTGACGTTAATTCTTCAGCAGAATATACCGATTCTGGCCACTTATCCAGATGGAAATCAGTTGTTAAAAGTATTGATGGTCCAAGCGATGATATGAGGAGAAGAAAAGTTTACTCACTTATGGCGGCTCAGCACAATTGCAAAAAGGTTAACATAACCAGTGTTGAACAAGCGATTGATTTGGGATCACATCAAAAGATTACATGGACTCTGATTCCTAAATCCTATAGTATTAAGCAAGGTGATGTTGTCTGGTGGGAACTAATGAAGCCAAAGTTCGGAAAAGATTGGGAAGATGTTATTAGTATAACCATGACCAATAATATAAACGATATTGAAGTATTAGTATATCAAACTTATGGGCAACCACATGGTTCTTGGGATTTTGATATCATTACCAAAAAACAGGCTGCTATCAATTATGAATCAATTCTTTCCCTATGAGGCTTTCAATGACCTTGCGATCATACTGGTGGCATTAAAACCCTAATTCTCGCATAGCGTCTTCTTTAGTAAGTCCGCCTGATTCCACGAGTTGAGTTAGCACACCGAAAGGATAACACTCATCCTTCCAATCACAGTAAGAGCACTGCCAATCACCCACAGGGGCAAGATGGCTTTTATTAAATGCTGCTTTCTTGGTTTTAGTAAGTTCTCCTTGTTCATCCAACTCATCATACAATTCATCACTGAACCTTAGACTGAAATCACGCTCTGGTGGTTGATCAGCCTTTAGTTTCTCATAAGACAACACATAGCGTTCTAAGACATTTTCTATTGTCAATCCAGCAATTGGAACATTCATTTTACCGTTTGGATCTTTGAGTTGTGCCATAGGATCGGTTTGAGGCACGATCAATCGACCATCCATACTTTTAACAAGGATTTCACCATCATAGTCATTACTCAACTCAATGCGGAATTGAGATGTGGAACAAGAGTCTACGATTTCATAGACTAATACGAAGTAAGGGATTTTAACACCATAGGTTTCTTCTACCAACCTGCGAGTATGAAGATACATTCCTGTTTGCATAAGATGTTCCAACTTAGGATAGCCAATAGGATACATTTTGTTGCCTTTACCTACCAACATTTTCTCGCTGAAATATCCACGAGTGGACTTGACTTCGATCCCGATAGCCTGATTAGTATCAATGCTAACTACACGACCTTCATCATCCATTTCACCCATTCTAAGAATAGCATCGATTTCACCGCTCATATCGATCTGTTCACCATCGGAACAAACAGCGATAGGGGCTTTAACCTTTAGATTAGCAGCCAATAATAGACCTTGCTTTTCCCAATGCTTTTGGAGTTCTTCTTCTACAGCATCGCCAACACCGAAACGAATGAAACTCATATCGTCTGAAGTATTAGTTCTTTGAATACGTTTCTTGCTATACCAGACTTGCCGATGGCATTTGCCAATCAACTTAGGGTTGCCGTATTCGTTTGTTATTTCACAGGATGCGCCAGTTGGGTTTAGTCCACCCAGACTTATTCGCACTCCGCCGTTTCGCTTGCTATAAATATAGTTTTGTATTGGGTCAAAGTTAGTCATTTTAAATCACCTTTATGCTGCCTTATGTGACAGTTTACTGTAATTTAGTCTTAAGGGTATCACCCTTATATACTTTTTACTCTTCTTCGATCACAGGTTTATTTACAAAATGAACTGCCAATGAAACACTCTTGATAAATCCTTCTTCTCTACTCTGTTTAATAATTTGACCTATGATGGTGTCGGTTTCGTTCATCATCCTTTCCATGTTATCGAAATCTACGAATCCTACGAGATCGAATATGTCATAGTTATTATCGTCTTTACTTGTAGTAGCGTGATTCAACTCCATACCGTGACTTGCAGTAAGTCCATATAAAGAAGTGCTAAATGGTTGTAGATCAGTTCCTGCTAAAACAATTATCCGATATAAAAACCCATCTGGGATCTGATTATCGGCTTTCATTTGCTTTAAAGCATCTTTAAGTTCCATTGGTTCACCCATGTTTTGCCACCATCCTCTCCATAAAGACATCATAATCGAAGTTATCCCAATCTTTGATAACTTCCAGCATAACTGCTAAGTCTTTTTCCATATCTTTAGTTGGAACTTTTTGAAGTTTAGAATCTTCAGTTCCATCTGGGAATCTATAAGTGCTAATTTGATTGAAGTGTCCTTTAGCCATCATTGAAGTTACTACTAAGCGAGCCTGATCCGCATTTGCTTGGCTATTTAACTGCACCTTAACACGCTCTTTAGCAGATTGCATAATTTCTACTTGATGTTGAACAATAGTTTCCAGATATTTCTGAGGGTTCTTATCCAACCACAGTTTTAGGTCTGAACGTGGATGGCCTTTAGTTTCCAAGAAATCTACAAAGTTACCTGCTACTGCTACCACGAATCTAAGTGGATTGTCTAATATATTGAACATTACGAAATACAGATCGTCTAAATCTTCTGTTTCCATATCAATATCAGCCGTTACCAATACCTCTTGATCCTTAAATCCTAATCTAACATCTTTTATAGCCTTCATTGTTTTGCCTCCTCAACACATTCATGACATAAGTAATATAATCCACCTTCGCTGATATTAAAAGCGTTCTCACAACCCCGGCATTTCCGTAGTTTCCAACGAAGTGCCCACTTGGCCTTTAGAATACGGGCCTCATCGATAGACACAGCCACTGGATTCTCGATCAGATGATCTGGAGAAATCTCCAAACCTTGCTGACGGGCGAAGTTAATCAAATCCAGCATAGGCATAGTTTGTGGAAGCACCTACTTATATCTTTACACTTAAACAGATTTACCCATTCGCTTGATATCGTCTCTTTTAACGAGTCCCAATGTAATAGTCGATGCACCGCTGGTTTCTTCCACAGTTACCTTCATAAACGAAGTATCTGAGTAGTCACTGAATACCAAGACACGACTTCCACCGAGATCTAAGCGAATCTCCACGCTTATTCCCCATTATACCTTGCATTGTATTCCGCATACAATTCATCAGCGAGATCAAAAACAGTTGTAACGAGATTTTGAGGAACATTTTCAGAATCCATCTGTGCTGCTATTAGATTGCCAGCATTGTTAAGACACATTCCAAGAGTAATGCGCTGTTGAGTATCCATTTTCCCAGAATCCACATCACCGATATGGATCGAGTTGCCATCAGGAGTAGTTAGTGTTACCACAGCATCTTGAGATGCCTTACTACCATTAAGGATTCCGAATCGCTTGCGAGAGCCATATTCTGCCTTGAACTTACCAGCGAACTTGCCACGAACATCAAAACGACCAATGTCGCCTTTGTCGTTACCAACAGTAGTTGGGCCTTTAATAAAGTAAGCGAGTGTATCGTCCCTGCTCCATTCTTTTGCTGTGTATCCTTCTTTGCATTTAATTTCAATCTTTACCATAATATCACCTTTGGTTCTCTAATTTATACTGGGTGATACCACCCTTATATATCTTTACCACCATCGAGGCGTGGAACAAGACCAATTGATTGCAGGAGGTAAATAACAGTAGATCTGGGTGCAAGAGCATAACTGATTTGGACGGTCGCCCTGTATAAACATAAGTTCCTCTGTCGATAACGTCTCACCAGCCATCAACCGCTGCATAAGTCTTTCTGAATACCCCTCCTTGGGATTACCACATTTACGACAGACCATACCTGTTTCTTACGCTATCACCTGTTTATACCTTACCCCAAAGATTCAAATAGTCAATAATCGAATATACCTTATGGAAGACATATGGGCAGAGATAGTTGCGCCATCGATCCATCAGCCATGGTGGCTTGCTAACATCATGATGCAGAACGGTGATCTGATCTGGCGACACGATACAATAGTAGACACAGAAAAAGAACAATTAGTTCGTCGAGTGCAAGAAGAAATAGATCTCCTTGGCAAACCAGCCACTAAAAAACTAACCCGTCTTGAATTGCTAATCAAATCGCCCAATTATTGATGCTATTGGGAATAATAACCTTCTCTGATTTTTGAATCCATTGAGAATAAGCATCCTCTCCATAAGTTATCACCATTTCAGCGACGGTGCTGGACCCACCAACGTTCATTCCAGATTCCATTTCAAACTCTATTAAAGCCATATTGCTATAATTGCCCTCTTCGTAAGCGGCTATCCACCCAGTGTCCAAATAGACTTGGTTGTTATTGCCACGTCCCACATCTCCAAAAAAAGAAGCATCATACTTTAATTTTCGGGCATTTCTTTCGAAACGAACGTCAGAACCTACTGAACCTTCACTGGTCCAAGGAATAGATCCTACGGCATTTGAAAAACTGTGTCCACCAGAAAATAATTTCAAGAACTTTTCTTTATTCATATCCGGGCTTTTTTCAAAAATTAGATGTTGTGGATAAGTATCTCCTACTTTAGCACTCCACATGATATATAGATCTTTCCCATTTTTGTGGGTCCAGTCATCATATTTTTCTATTTCAAATCCGATATACTTTAGCATCGACAGACACCACAAAATAGATTCTGGCCAAATGTCATTCATAGATCGCACCGCCATCTTCATAGTATTTAGTAATTATTACTTTTCGATTCATACTTTGATAATACTCTAAAGGTAAGATCCCTTCCTTAGCCTGCCTTCTATGGCGATCCAACTTCAGAACCTCTTTTTGTGTTAGGTTACATACCTCTTGCCATTGTTTCCATTCTCGGTGTGTCAATGAATGCCATACCAGATTTAAATCGATAAAACAATATTCATCATCCATAACATCAATCTTGCCATAAACCCAACCTTTCATAGAGATAACACCGTTATTATTATTCATCACTACTGATCCGTGGATATTCCACGGAGGCACACTCTCAAAAGTTAAATGAACATCAGAGATGCCTTTAGTAATTCCTGTCAGTGCCCAATCGCAAGTCTCGTCGATAATACCTTGCACCCGTTTATCCCATAATTCTTCACGATTAGGGAACATACCTTAAACTAATCCTTCCAACTACTTATAGTTAATCTAAGCGTATCTCTCGCCATTCTACTCTTCCTGCTTTCACCAAATCACGGATACGTCGTTGCTTTGTGCTTAGTTGTGCTTTCGCAGATTTAACATCCATAATGTAGATCATACCTTGTTCCAAGTTATCATCCTTATCTAATCGATAATCCCAAACGATATAATCAATAGGATTTCCCATGAAAGACCAGTCCTCAGGCTTCCAATTAGGATCGATTTCGGCATGATCTACAAATGGTGCCCACTTTTCTAAGATCTGTCCTTTAGAAGTATGAGCCGAAGCGGCACGACCCTTCTGCTTTTTGGCTTCTTGAGATGTGGATTCTAATTGGGTTTGAAGTTGGGCTACCTGATGACTAAGATGTCTTACTGTATCCTCAGAATGCTGAAGATCCTGTCTTCGCTGTCCCAGTGTTTGGGTTATTTCCAACAACCTATCAGTGTTTTCGACTTCCACAATGGTTTCTATCTGTTCGATCACAGGGGAGATATTGCTGACTATCCTTAATCGATGAATTAACCACAGCGATATCAAAATTAGAATAGCCGTAGCATACATCCACATAGGAAATACTGTTGCCAGCACCTACTTATATTTAATTACTTATTGTTTGCCAAGCACACGGCGATCCAAACCCAACACATCGCAGATCTCATTATATCGGTTGCGAATAGTCACTTCGGTAACACCAGCAGCCTGAGCCACATCACGTTGAGTGCGATAGTTTTCTGGATACATCATACAAGCCAAATACACAACTGCGGCAGCAATCCCCGTCGGACTGCGTCCTGCTGCAACTTGTTTGATTTGTGGTTTGCTAAGAAGATCAAACGCTTCTCTTTCGATCACTTGCGGAACTTTTAACTTACTGCAGAAAGAGGAAACGAAACCTGATGGTTGCGCTGGCTTAATCTTTAGACCCAATTCTTGCTTAACCTTGCGATAAGTGCGTCCAATCTCTTTTCTACCAATACGGCTATGTCGTCCAATCTCGTCTAATGTTCGGTGAATACCGTTATCACGACAAGCAGCGTGAATGCTGGCGGCAACTACACCTTCAATAGACCTTCCTTGCACCAACTTCTTTTCCGCAGCCTTTTTGTAAATAAATGCGGCTTGCTCACGGATCGACTCGCTCAATCCCATATGGCTGGCTAAGCGTTGCAATTCATACAGGGCTTGCACCATGTTGCGCTCGCTGCTCTTTTGAACCCGACTTCGTTGGTGGTGCATACGCAATCGATACAACCTCTTGCGGAAATCACCTTTAATGGTTTGACCGCTGTAATCCTTATTGCCTCTTCCGATATCAGTAGATAGTCCACCATCGTGAAGTAGATAAGTTTTCTTCATACCGTGTCTTTCATTATTAGCACCAGATCCGTCTGCAAAGGTTCGGTAATCCTTACCCATGTCGATGGCCTGTCCTTGAATTAGCCCACATGCACCGCATTCGTATTCGCCATTCATGTTTTCTACAACCTTGCCAGCACAATCCATACAGATAGTGATGTCTTCTTGAATCTCCACTTGTGCGTTATCCTTCTCTTCCATCCTTATGTCCTCCTGTTATTACCTATATATACTTTTCGCAATCTATTTATACTAACCCTGAATAACCAATTGACCGTATGTCACAGTTATACATTCATTACATAGCCATCGAGTGATCAGATCTTTCTTTTGACCTCGATCCAAACGAAGTGCCCATGCTGCATCACACAATTCACAATTCATAATATCATGCCTTTTGATTAACTTTGGTTTCAAACATTCTTACCACTATGTCATCGTCATCATCACTATACCAGTCAGTCATCAAATAGGAATCAAAATCGATCGAATCTGGATCTCCACCACAATCGACAACGTAACCACTGAAACTTTCAAGGGCTGCTTTCTTATTGGAATAGACTTCTGGAGATTCTGGAACTCCGTCTCTGGAGAAGGTAACTAACCATACGGTATTTCCCTGATAGTTAATCATGGTATCACGCCTCACACTTAATAATAAAGTTAAGATCATCGAGGCATTTTTTGATATATTCTACGGCCTTTGATTCGTTTCCATCTTCAAACATTTCCAGAGCGATATCCATACAAGTGCTGGCGTGGTTTATTCTATCACTACTAATCATACCTTCACATCCCGCTTAGCGTTCCAAGGGTGGCTTGTAGCATAAGTTCGATCCACACGACCAAACAACCAAACCGTATGGCTTTTAGTGCGAGCAACAGAATCAACCTTGACTTCACGAATCTTGACGAAACGCTTGTCGCCTTTTAGAACATTAAAAATCGAACGTGGTCGGATTTCGTGACGGTAATGCTTATTCAACTCTTCTGCCAAATCTGTGGTGAGCCATGCTCTACCTTCCATCAAATCTAATGCGTTAATTCTTCTTTTATCTACCCATGCGTGTCCTTTTCGTCCCATTTAATTCCTCTCCTCGTTCTTACTTGATGTTGCGACCCTTATAAACTTTACTCAACAATCCACTCTTCGTAAATGTATTCTTCCGTCTCAATTCTAAGCCGTAGTTCGTCCATTTCAGTCGCCTTCATACTACTCCAGAAAGTCATAGTATATAAGTGTTGCGGTCTTTTGGCTTCAAACCCCGTCAGATTCCAACTTTTTCAGTTCGGCAACCATTCGATCGTGTCGTTCCCATACTTGGGAATTACGCAATTTAGGATATCGAGATTTGATAACGCTGATCTTTCGGCGCAAGGTAGTAGCACGATTAGACATATTACCACATCCTCCAGCCTGTTCGAGCAGATACCAGATAACTCTTAACCGCCATAATGTGATGGCACTCTTGACGCTTGATTTTACTAACAGGACAAGAACACTGAATATGCTTGTCATCCCAGACCGTAACCTTCCAATCCGTTCCAGAATTACCTGCTACTACAAACAAATCATTATTTTGTCTGACTACTCCGCCCCTTCTAAGGATGGCTAACGCCTTTTGGTGTCTGTCGTTTCCGTTGCTCATAATGATAAGTGGGTGTTGTCACCCTTATAAACATTTGTCTCTAAAGTAGACTACAAAGGACCACTACGGCCATGGTGACAACCATTATGATTCCATAACTGACAAACTGTGCTAATTTAGTATCATCAGGTTCAGGTGGTGCGTATAGATCCCACATAATGACTTTGTGGTGGTGTTCAACTACTTATATGTTTTGGTAATTGATAGCAGATCTGGCAATCCACGCATGATATTTGTTTTTTTCATTATCAGATAGCCAAAAGTAATCTTCTAAAACCATCTCTTTTAATCTATTATATTCTGAGAATGATACTGCTCTTGCATTCATATTACCCCAATGATCACGGTCTTTATCTTTGAGATAATAGAGAAAGTCAGCAGGAACTAAGGCTCTCGACGATGGCATTAGCGCAATTAAGTCTTGCATTTGCATATGTCTTACGAAATCATATGGAGTTCCTACTATATAATCCACTAAACCTTTAGTAATGGTTTGGGAGTCATATTTTTCATTAGTTAACATCGCCCATTCCAAAAGTAAGATGTTGATAAGATAGTCACCCGTCATTCCTTCTTCGGCATCAAAACTTGTATTTGCATCCATAGAAATCTCAACAACAAAAACTCCTGAACCTTCTATATCAACAGTCGTGTTTTCGTGAACTTCTAATTTGATGGAAGGGTTGTTGTATTTTGTTC
>Ga0209830_10002034_pt1 | contig 16812 bp, 10 predicted proteins | sample ArcticOcean_MG_C_12_FD_187439 | JGI IMG/M metagenome (GOLD analysis project Ga0209830, IMG submission 187439) | Marine microbial communities from western Arctic Ocean - ArcticOcean_MG_CB8_130 (SPAdes) (version 2) | ecosystem: Environmental > Aquatic > Marine > Oceanic | place: Arctic Ocean...
AGCCACTGAATCACCCTGCAGGGTTATTGAAATCAAAATAACATTGATAGAAAGAGTGCGGGAGGCAGGATTCGAACCTGCGAACCGATAAGGAATGGGACCTAAACCCACCGCCGTTGACCAAGCTGGGCGACCCCCGCGCAAACTGATGGCGGCGCCTCTTGGATTTGAAACAAACGCATCAAGCCGATGCTTCAAAACCTGATGATTTGACAATTTCGACAAGTTGGCTTGTCGTGACCTCTGATGAGGTTGTCACAACACCTGAGTCTGTTTCATGAGAGATATCTGCTTTGAGGACTCCGGGGGTTGCTTCCAAAACTCGTACGACTCGGTCGGAACATCCACTGCAAGTCATGCCAGTGATGTTGAGGGCGTGTATTTGCTCGGTCATGTTTGATGGACGTAAGGGAAGGCTTTGAACTCATTCACGAAGAGGGCTCCACCATTTCAACAGTAGAGAGTTGCCAACGACACTGACTGATGACAATGACATTGCCGCTGCTGCAAAAGCAGGAGGAAGAAGGAAACCTGTGAATGGAAGCATAGCGCCCATAGCAAGAGGAATGCCAATTGCATTGTAGACGAAAGCCCAACCGAGATTCCCTCGAATGCGGCGCATGGTACTTCGCCCCAAGCTCAGTGAAGAGACAGCATCGATCAAATCGTTTCGTAACAAGACAAAATCCGCCGCATCGAGGGCAATATCTGAACCTGCACCCATCGCGATGCCGACATCAGCAGCCGAAAGGGCAGCAGCATCGTTGATTCCATCGCCGACCATCGCAACCGACCGCCCTTCAGCTTGCAATCGCATGATGTGCTGCGCTTTTTCATGAGGTTTGACTCCAGCGAGCACCGTATCAATTCCGATTTTTTCTGCTAAAGTATCAGCGGCTTCTTGTCGGTCACCTGTGAGCATGATGACTTCGTACCCCATCTGTTTGGCATGTCGAATTGCTTTTTCTGAAGATTCACGAACACGGTCTTTTGCCTCAATCCAACCGAGCAGACGTACACCTTGACTCACCAAAACCAGCGTCACACCTTTCGCAGCCGATAAAGCCAGTTTGGCTTCGACTTCCTCATTGATTTCCACACCAACCTCATCCATGAGTTCGGCGTTTCCAATGGCAACGACAGCCTCGCGGTATTTTCCAATCATTCCGAGGCCAGGCATGGTTTCAATTCCACTAATCTCGGGTCGTGAAGAGGATACATTGGCCCATGAAGTCTGAATGGCAGTTGCCAATGGGTGCGTCGATTCTTCCTCAAGAGCCGCAGCGATTCCAAGAATTTCTTTCACTTCACAATCGAACATTTCAATATGGCTCACTCTTGGTTTTCCGGAAGTGAGGGTTCCTGTTTTGTCAACGACTAAAGTGTTGGTTTTGTGTGCATTTTCCAATGCTTCAATGCCTTTGATGAGTAAACCATTCTTTGCGCCAACACCTGTGCCAACAATGAGAGCGGTTGGCGTTGCAAGACCTAATGCGCAAGGACAAGCAATAACCAAGGTGGAAACAAGAACCATCATTGCTAATTCGGCATTGGTCGCCATCGGATTATACGCAGATGAGTCGGGATACATCCACCAAAACAGAGCGGCAAGAAGGGCCATCACCACGACGACAGGCACGAAGACTGCAGCAATACGGTCGACAAGTCTCTGAATCGGTGCTTTACCCATTTGTGCTTCTTCAACCAGCGTGATGATACTTGCAAGCAAGGTATCTTCTGATGGTCGTGTGGTTCGAATGAAGATTGTACCATCGAGAACAATGGTCCCAGCTGAAACTCCATCTCCATCGGCTTTCCGAACCGGATAGGGTTCACCCGTCATCATCGATTCATCGATGCTCGCTTTGCTTTGAAAGAGAACGCCGTCTAAGGGGATTGTTTCTCCGACCAAGACCTTGATCAGTGAGGCAACAGCGACCGTCTCGACATCTCGAGTTTCAGAATACCCGCTTGATTCATCGGTAATCACTCTCGCTTGTTTCGGTTGCATTTCCATCAGCGAATGAATCGCATCAGTTGCTTTGAGTTTCGCAGCAGCCTCCATCCAATTGCCGAGTAATACAAAACCAATAATGAATACAACGCCATCAAAAAATACATGTGTTGCGGTACTAAACACTGAAGGAAGGAAAGGTAAAGACGGCTCGAAGGTAATCAAAAAAGACCAGATAAACGCCACGGTTGTTCCCAAATGAACGAGTACATCCATGTTGGCAGTTCCACTTCGTAATGATTTCCAGGCTCTCACATGAAACTCCCTGCCGGACCAGAAATAGACAGGTAACGTTGTGAAGAAGGCAAAAAGTAAGCGTTTGTTAACACCATTCACACCCCCCATATCATCTGCAAACATGGTGAGGTAGAGCGTTGGTAAGGCTAAGAGTAAGGCTACCGATACTTTTTGCCCTTGTCTGCGTAAATCGGATTTTGCTTCATCAATGAGTACAGGCTTTCCTCTTGATTCCTTTGCACCAAATCCGCTCCGTTCAATCGCTGCGATGACCTTGGCTTTGGTCTCATGGAATTGGAGAGTGGATTGAAGGCGAACTACGGCGCGATTGAGCTGTAAATTCACTGAAACTTCTGTGACGCCGTCAATTTTGGAGGCTACTTTCTCAACAGAAGCAACACATGCACCGCAAGTCATGCCCGAGATGTTGAGTGTGAACGATTCCTCTGTCATACTGCCACCTCATTCGTCAACAGTGCTGCACGTGTCATTTTCACAAGGCATGAGGTTCCAATCGCCCTGGTCCATGGTAATGCAACCACAACCACAGGCGCACATCCAGCCGATTTGGTCCCAGCCTTTGCCGCCTTCTGCACGCGTATAGAGCCGCTTCATCTTACACTGACAATCGCATGTTTGAGCCTTAACTCGCGCCATGGTCTTGGGTTTTATGTAGTCAATATAAATGCTTTGTTTTGACTACAATACTACTGCGGGGCGAGATCGAGTGAACCCGCCCAAACATCGAGCCCACGTAATCGGCAAGGGAAGAGTTGTCCGAGTTGAACAATCGGGGCTTGCTCACCCCGTTCATCCGGTTCTGCAGGAATGACTGACAATCCGAATTCATCGACACTCATTTGCGTTTTACCTCCGATTTGCCGCAGATGCATTCGTCCATGGATGGCTCCATCATCGGCTAAATCCAAGAAGACCCAAGGTGTTCGCAGGCCAGTGATGCGTGCAGCCCAAGAGGTGTGTTCAAGAGGGGCGGAATCGATTGTGCTGTCGCCACCAATTTTTCCACCACGTAACAAGTGGAGATGGTATGCATTGGCCACCAATTCCCATTCCATTCGTTTGGCTGTGTGGCCTTGTTCACTGCAATGTTTCGAAATCTTGGCCGTTTCTTCAAGGGAATGCACCCATCCCTCGCCACGTAAATGTGCTTTTAATTGACGGTGTGTCATCAAATCAGGATAGCGCCGAATCGGACTGGTGAAGTGAACATAGGCATCGAGGTTGAGTCCAAAGTGTCCCAAGTTCTCTTCACTGTAGGAGGCGCGTTGCATCAAGTGGAAGAGGCCTTGGTCAACGACTCGACGAACTGGGCCTTTGAGTTCTGATGCTTGCACCTGGGCTTGCATAAGCGCATCGAGAATATCTTGTCGTGCTTCAGAATCCAGAACATTTTCGAGGTATTCAGGAGTATCATCGGTTGATTCAGTTTCTTGAGATTGCATACCAGAGACATCGATTGAACCGCCAGCCCAACCAGCCAACAAGTCGGTGAGTTCACTCTCTTCGGATTGCCCGTGCGTTCGGAAACTCGGCATTGGCAATTCAATATCGACGCCAAGGGCTGAGAGTTTTGCATTCAACTCTTCGACTTCAACAGAATCAGGCGGTGTGTGGCACCGCCATGGCAATGGTGCACCGACTTTCCCGAGTAAATGACCGACAGAAGCATTGGTTGCAACCATGAACGATTCGATCATTTGCGTGGCTGCATTTGGCCATTTGACTTCAACCCGAATGTTTTCATCGCCGTGTAATCGAGGGCGCAATTCTGCATTTTGGATGTTCAGACGTACTTCTTTCTCCTGCCAATGTGACGCGAGTTTGAACATTTCTGCAAAGCGAGGATTGTCGAGGGCATCTTCATACGCCATGTTTTCAGCAACTTGAATCACCGCTTCATACGCAGTACAATCGTAAATTTCATTGTCGCTGTTAATGTTCATCGCCACAACCATGGCTAGCCGGTCGACACCTGCTCGAAGTGAGCATAAATCATCGGCCAATCGAGGAGGCAGCATTGGAAGAACTGTGTGTGGTAAATAGACAGAAGTCGCCCGTGCGCGTGCTGCACCATCTAAACGCGTATCAGGTTGAACATAGTGAGCAACATCAGCAATAGCTACCCATAATGTTTGAACACCCTTCTCTTCAATGAGGCATATTGCATCATCGAAATCTTTCGCATCGTGAGGGTCAATGGTGACAAAAGGAAGGTGACGTAAATCTTTTCTACGGTCTGAAACTTCTCCGTCACCATCGAGTTCAGGTAAACGGTCTGCAGCATCAACCAAGGCCTGGTCATAGGTGCTTGGGAATGGATTCCATCCACCCTTCCGCTTGTTTTCGAGTCGTAAATCGAGGAGGCTACGGGCATTGAGCCGCCCGGATTGAATCAGTAACAAAGCCATACTTGGTTCGGCATCTCGGAATCGTAATCCAGAGCGCCGGTTCGCGATGAATCGTGCTTCACTGACCAAGTCAAACTTTCCCCATGAACGGACAACTTCGCCAGGCATGAGTGAAAACGAATCGGGGTAATCTTCGCCACCTAGATGAGCCAACCACACATCCTCTAACATTGTATATCGCTCAATATCACTTTGGTTCGTTGAATCGTTGAGATGCGCATTCTCCGTGTTCAAAGCAGGACGGCCAATCAATCCGGTCGAGCCTTTAGAGGCATGAACGGTGGTGAATGCTTGCCAATCTAATACAGAGGATTTAATCTGCTCAGTTTCATCTGGTGAACGGATACGAACACATTTGTTTTCGACTTCAATAAAATGTTCATTCTTTGAGCGGGCCTGTGCTAATGTCGCATCGATTTTACTTCGGAAGGCGCGTTCAGCTTTGCCATCACCAGCAAAATCACGACCGAGGTTTTCACGCTCGATCAGCAAGTTTGCAATTGCCTCTCCACTCCATTCAACATCCCACAGACTCAGGTCATGGCTGAAATGACTCGAGAGTCGCTTCCAAAGCCGTTCATCATCGGAGAGTTGTGGCCCTTTCGACAGGTGTTTTGAACCGCGGTTGTGTTGTTTGCCTCGGCGACCCATATGCCCACCTACAACCCAATGTCCTTCAACTTCTTGAGCGCTTCTTTCTGTTCTTTTGACAATTCATCGTAATCAGGAAGGACAAATTCGAGTTCTAAATCTCCACCATCGTAGCCAGCACCTGCAATACGCAAACGGTCGCCGACCAGCGTTTCAGGTGCAACACTCAGCATGATTTTCTTTTGTGAAGGCAATACCACTTTCACTTTACCTCCAAGCATCAATGTGCTGAAGGGAGTTGGAACTTCTTGGACCAAAACATCTCCGTCCCAAAAGCGTCCTTCGCCAAATTGGATTCGAATCGTCAACATGACATCGCCAGCTTCACCCTCGGGATGGTCATGTCCTTGCCCTTTCATACGAGTTGTTGTGCCGTGCTTAACTCCGGCTTTGACCGTTGTTCTCAACGTCGTTGTGGTTGCCTCCATAGTTCCACTCGCATTCGGCTTGAGCCGTTTGAATGTGAACGAAAACAATCCTCCGTTTTCCGCCTCCTCTGTTGAGAGTTCAAGACTCACTCCGATGTCGGAGCCTTTTGGCCGTTGACGCCGCTGTTGGGATTGACCCATTCCGCCGAAGGGGCTTCCTCCACGTGACCGACCTCCGGCGCCGAACATCTGGCCAAAGACATCATCCATCCCCCCGCCTCCAAATGAAGCACCGCCACCACGCATCGAGGACATACGCTGTTGTTGCTCGTATTCGCTTCGGTCTTTCGCAGTAGCAATGGATTCGTAGGCTGCCTGAACTTCCTTGAATTTCGATTCAGCAGAGGCATCATCCGGATTACGGTCTGGGTGGAATTGGCGGGCTTTTTTGCGAAACGCCCGCTTGATTTCAACATCGCTTGCATTACGGACAACGCCCAAAACAGAATAGGGGTCTTGCTGCGCCATTGAATGCCCTTCTCGGCCACTCCCACATCAACCCTCGCAACCCCGAATCGTGAAAAAGTAGAAGTGATAACGCCTCGGTTCGCGACGGAGTGGTTATATTGGGAGGGTAGGTGGCGTTGAAGGCCCGAGGTCGTACCATGTCTAGTGATGCTACAGAAAACCGTTCGTTTGAAGATAAAGTTCAGGACCGTCAAGACTGGATTGAGTCCCAATTCCGTCGTATCTCCCGAGGCTCTTGGGCTCGTATCATTCGCATGGCTCGCAAGCCAACCGCTCAAGAATTCAAACAAACTTCCATTATCTGTGGTATTGGATTATTTGTTCTTGGAGCAATAGGGTTCGTCATGCTGGTCATGATGGACAATTTCTTCCCTTGGCTTTTCGATGTGCTGAACATCGGGAACTGAGCGAATAAAGGAGATGAATGAAATGAGTGAAGCATTTGTAGCATATGTCCGATTTGAAGAGAAACTTCTTTTGCTGCGCCGCAGCAAATCCGATGGCGACTTCCCAGCTTTGTGGGATGGCGTTTGGGGTATCGGCGACACATCTGAAGAAGTCCTCGCCCGAGTTTCAGAATCCACTGGAATCCCAGTTGAATCCCTCCACTATCAAGACTCAGGTCCTGAGCGTGGTGTTGACATGGGACGTTCTCTTGTTGACGTCGTTCCCGTCTTGGTCGTCTCCAGCACTGATGAAGTAACACCAACTGGCCGTTACGTCGAATCAGAATGGATCGACCCAGGGACTCTCCAAAACTACAACTGTATCTTTTCAAACCTCGAGATGGAAAACAATTCCAAACTCTTTGGCGAGATGTATGGTTCAGTTGGTTCTTTCCTTTACATTGTTAAGACAGCGATTGGTTCTGAACAACGTGTTGCAGATGAAATGTACAACCGACTTCACGGAAGCGGTTCATTGACCTCACTTCTCCCAGACATCATGTCCATTCTTCACCCTACAGGAATGCGTGGATACTTGTTTATTGAATCAAGTGCTCTTCACCATGTCGAGAAGTTGATCGGCCGCTCCGGTGGAAGAGACCCAGCCGCTCGCCGTGGCCTTAACCAAACTCCTCTGAAGAATGCCAAGACCGTTCTTCCAGGTGAAGCACCTCTTGCCGACATTCTCCCTTACCTCGAACCAAAGGCTGTTACCTCTGGAATCGAAGTCGGCTGTATTGTCGAAATCGTTACTGGTGCATTCAAAGGCGAAAAGGCTCGTGTCCTCAGTGTTGCAGAATCCAAGGAAGAAGTGAGCATGGAATTGTATGAGCAGCCTATCCCAATGACCCTCAATATGCGTGGCGACCACGTTCGTGTCGTGGAGCGTATCGAGTGATTTTTTCGGGCGAAGTCGCTCAACCCCCTTCGCACAGCGCGATTATATAGGGGTGTTTTGTCGGCTGAATGCCCACATAGTGAGCAATGGAGTTGAATCAATGCCGAAACCATGGACATCTAAACTTATCATCAAAGCACTTGGTGTAGAAAAGTGCAACGGTAGCGTTGAAGCTGCTGTTGAAGATTTAACACTCGAGAAAGCAATGGGAGTTGCTCAAGAGAAGCACGGCCTTGGTCATCTGACCGGCGCCGATCTTAAGGCTCAAACAAAGGAAATCATCGGAACATGCGTTTCGATGCGTGTCAAGATTGATGGACACTGGGCAAACGATGCCCTCGCAATCATCAACAAAGGAGAATGGGACGAGCGTTTTAATTAAAACTCACGAACCGTGGTAGAGGCGTCTCTGAGCGTCTCGCCGACCACTGAGGTGAACAAAAATGGAAGAAAAAATTAACCAAGCAATTAAGGATGCACTCGAGAGTGCACCAAAAAGAAAGTTTGTTGAGTCCGTGGATATTGCATTCACAATCCGAGACGTCGACTTGAAAAACCCAAACAACCGTATCAAGGAAGAAATCCGTCTTCCATCCGGTCGTGGCCGAGCACTCAAGATCGCAATGTTCGCTTCTGGAGAAGCAGCAACAAAAGCAAAAGCAGCCGGCATTCACGTCATTACTCCTCAAGAAATTGAAGACCTCGGCGGTAACAAAGGAAAGGCAAAGAAGCTTGCAAATGCATACGACTTTTTCCTTTCTGAAGTACCTCACATGGGTCTGATTGGGCGATACCTCGGTGTCGTTCTTGGTCCTCGGGGCAAAATGCCTCGTCCAGTACCTCCAACACTCGACCCTGCAATTATTGCAGCAGGTCTTCAATCCACAGTTGTCATCAAGTCTGGAGATAAGATGACCTTCCAAATTTCATGCGGAACTGTTGCCCAGACCCACGAAGAAATCCGTGCCAATATCATGGAAGTCTACACTCGTGTAACTTCTAAACTCGAGCGTGGAGTAGGAAACATCCGTTCCCTCTACATCAAAACAACAATGGGTCCTGCACAATCTGTCGAGGTGATTAATTGATTCCTAAGGTCGTATCTTGGAAAAAAGATACCGTTCAAGATTTGGTTGACCTCCTCAAAAGCGGAGACACCATCGCCGTTATCGATATTCACGGCGTTCCTGCTGGAGCTATGCTCGGAATGCGCGCAACCCTTCGCAGCGACATGAAGATTCAAGTTGCTAAGAAGCGTTTGATGGCCATTGCATGGGAGCAAGCTGGATATGACGGTTCAAACCTTGATGAATTGTTCGAAGGAGCAATTCAACCTGCTCTTGTATCATCTGCAAACTTGAACTCTTTCCAGTTGTTCACTGAACTCAAGAAGACTGAGGCTGGACGTGCTGGTAAAGAAGGCGATGTTGCACCTCACCAAATTGTTGTTGAGAAGATGGATACTGGAATGCCACCTGGCCCAATCGTGGGTGAATTGAACTCTGTGGGTATTCCTGCAAAGATCATGGCCGGCTCCGTTCAAATCCAAAAGCGAACTGTTGTTCTTGAAGAAGGCGACGTTTTCACCACCGATATGGGTATGATGCTCTCAAAGATTGGAATCAATCCAATCGTAACCGGTCTACGTTTGTGTGGAGCGCTTGAAGGCGGTACTTTGTTCCCGCCAAATGTTCTTGACATCGACTATGAGCAATTCGAGACTGACCTCATCAGCCATGCTGCTGGTGCTTTCAACCTCGCTTGCAACATTACTTGGTTCACAAGCCAAACAATGCCAACAATTCTTGCAAAGGCAAGCCGAGAGGCAATGTCCGTTGCATTGGAAGCTGCAATCACAACTGCAGATACCATGCCACATCTCGTTGGACGAGCACACAGCAGCGCCCTAGGCGTTGCCGGACAGCTTGACAGCGACGCACTCGATGAAGAACTGACCAACATGTTGGGCGCTGCAGCATCTGCAGCAGCATCCGCAGTTACAAGTTCATCAGACAGCACTTCTGAGGCACCAACCGAAGCCGCAGAAGAGGATGAAGAGGAAGAAGAGGAAAGCTTCGGCGGACTTGGAGATCTATTCGGTTGAAACAAATGAGGTGAAAAAATATGGAATACGTATACGCTGCTATGCTACTGCACGCTGCTGAAAAAGACATTGACGAAAAGACCGTGAGCGCCATTCTAAAGGCTGCTGGCGTGAAAGCTGACGACTCCCGTGTGAAGGCACTTGTTGCTTCTCTCGCTGGTGTTGATATCGCTGACGCAATGGCGCAAGCCGTTGCTGCTCCAGCTGCTGCCGCACCTGCTGCTGGTGGTTCTTCAGATGCCCCTGCCCCTGCTGAAGAGGAAGAGGAAGAAGAAGAAGAAGCTGGTTTCGACGGTCTTGGTTCCCTTTTCGGTTGAAACAGGTATCGAGCGCCGCCGAGCGCACACTTGAGACGCGACATGCTCGCGCGAAGTGAAGCACGGTAGTTCTACTCGGTCCTCCCAGGAATAACCTCGCCTGAAAGGGTGGGACTTGGGGATCGCCGTGCATACAAGCGAATCAAACGACGAGTTTGATCGAAACAATTCACTATGGCCGTAAGGCTGTTCAAATTCGAATCACTCCATCGGAGTGTTGATGACAACCTCACGATTGGCCTCATCATGGTGCGACGCGCTACACAAGATTTCGAAGTCAGTGTATCGCCTGTTCAATCCATCAAAGTGTTTCGACTTCTTGCTGAAGAAGCCGGATGGGCGATGGAACGTCATGAAGGTTCGAGGATGGTCGACCGTTTTGCCATCATTATGCCAATGACTCAGACCACACGAATGTTAGGTCTACGAATCCTTGATGGTCCACTAAGCGGACTTGAAGTGACCAGCTGGGCTGAAACGCGTGGTTCATCTGGAGCACTCAACATGATCTCTTGGGTTTTACCGGGAGGTCTTGAACACCCATTGACTCAATCCATGCTTCAGCATTGGGTTTCTCGATTATCTCGCTGTCCTTGGCGTTGGGGTTTTGGTGAGCGTTCAAAGATTGGATACATGTTACCCGTATGGCGGAAATCTCGGAAAAATTTTGCGAAATTAGGCTTCGCTGTTGGAAAAAACGATTGGCCGAATACTCCGAAAAACCCTTGGATTTCGGAAGAATCAGAGTAATACATCAAGCATATTGCTAAATGCTACCCAATAGACCCTTGACTGGAGTAGTCTCTATGAGTTCCCTGTCTCGTCGTAATTTCACTGCGCCACTGTTTCTTGTTTTTCTCATGGTCGCCATGTCGTGGTCATCTGTTCTCGACAACCGGCACGGCGCACAAACCGAGACATCGCTTTCCGATATCGTCATATCCCATGTCGGCTGGGGGTCACCCACATCAATCGACAGCACAGATTGGGTCGGCTCAGAATCCTCATTAGCGATTGATTCGAATGATAACCTGCACGTGACCTACCTTGACTCCACTTGGCGCAATCTTGAGTACATGACCCATGATGGCTCTTCTTGGAGCACACCGGTCTCACTCGACAGCACAGATAACGTCGGCTATCAGTCTTCATTAGCGATTGATTCCAATGATAACCTGCACGTGACCTATCGTGACGGCACCAATCACAATCTTGAGTACATGACCTATGATGGCTCTTCTTGGAGCACACCGGTCTCACTCGACAGCACAGATAACGTCGGCTGGGATTCCTCATTAGCGATTGATTCGAATGATAACTTGCACGTGACCTATCATGACCTCACGCCATCCAATCGCAATCTTGAGTACATGACCTTTGACGGCTCTTCATGGAGCACACCAGTCTCACTCGACAGCACAGATGACGTCGGCAGATATTCCTCATTAGCGATTGATTCCAATGATAACTTGCACGTGACCTATCTTGACAACACCAATTGGAATCTTGAGTATATGACCTATGATGGCTCTTCTTGGAGCACACCGGTCGCACTCGACAGCACAGATAGCGTTGGCTATGAGTCTTCATTAGCGATTGATTCGAATGATAACCTGCACGTAACCTATTTTGACAACACCAATGACAATCTTGAGTACATGACTCTTAATGGCTCTTCATGGAGCACACCAGTCTCGCTCGACAGCACAGATAACGTCGGCTATGAATCCTCATTAGCGATTGATTCCAATGATAACTTGCACGTAACCTATCTTGACTACACCAATGAGAATCTTGAGTACATGACCTTTGACGGCTCTTCATGGAGCACACCAGTCTCGCTCGACAGCACAGATGGCGTTGGCTATCATTCCTCATTAGCGATAGATTCCAATGATAACCTGCACGTGACCTATCTTGACAACACCAATGGCAATCTTGAGTACGTGACGTATTCAACACCAGCGCCACCAGTCATCTCGTATTCTCCAAGCGAATTGAACTTGACCAACAATACACTGACGTCAGTGCTCTCTCCAACGAATACCGGAGGTTCAGTCGGTGCCTTTTCGACCGTCTCGGGAATTGTGAACGCAACACTCGATAGTACAGGAAAGGTAGGGGAACACAACTCGATTGCCATCGATTCAAATGATCATTCCCATCTCGCATACTATTACTCTTATAATGCCCAAACCGTTGAAGATCTCATCTACGCTACCGATAAAAGTGGTTCATGGGTCATCACAACGCTTGATTCCGCAGATAGTGTAGGTATGCATACTTCGATAGCCATCGATTCCAATGATTCCGTTCACATCTCATATTATGATGAAACGAATAACGATTTGAAGTATGCCACTGATAAAAGCGGCTCCTGGGTTTTAACTACGGTCGACTCCACTGGAGATGTAGGTGTCGATACTTCGATTGACATCGATTCGAATGATTCCGTTCACATCTCGTACTATGATTCCACCAATGATGACTTGAAGTATGCCACCGATAAAAGTGGTTCATGGGTGAACACGACACTCGACTCATCCGCAACAATGGGCCGGTACTCTTCGATAGCGCTTGACTCTAACGATGCAGTCCATATTTCGTACAATGATGTGACAAATCGCACTCTGAAGTACGCTACCGACAAAAGCAGCACCTGGGTTTTGTCCACGTTAGATTCCTCCAACAGTGTCGGAAGAGACACATCAATCGATATTGATTCAAACGACAAAATTCACATTTCATATCTTGATTATACTTCTTGGGACCTCAGGTATGCTACTGACAAGACTGGTTCTTGGGTGTTCTCAACGATTGACTCCGCGGGAAATGTGGGATGGTACACTTCGACTGCCCTTGATTCGAACGATGCTGTTCACATTTCATACTATTACGATCCCATGGGCAATGGCAACGGTGAAGCGCTCAAGTATGCTACCGATAAGAACGGTTCTTGGGTGATGACAACACTCGTATCGATATCTGGAAAAGAAATGGGTAGAGACAACGAGATAGCCCTCGATTCAAACAATGAAATTCACATTGTTTATCAAGATCAGACCAGTCAAGACCTCCTGTATCTCCAATCAACGACAACCATTGCGAGTGGGTTTTCAATCAACTCCTCTCTTCCGTCTGGACTCGTCTTTAACACCTCGACAGGTACTTTTTCAGGAACGCCTACGGTCATACTCAGCCGAACAATGTACACCATTACAGGAACCAATCCCAATGGAACTGCAACGGCTTACATCAATATCACGGTTGTTGATAATCTTCCAATCCTTTCGTATTCACCAGACGACTTGAGCTTGATCAACAATACTGCCAGTTCCGATGTACCACTGTCACCTACTCTTACCGGTTCAGGTGCCATTACATCGTGGACCATTCATCCAACACTGCCGAACGGTCTTTCGTTCTCAACTTCGAATGGAACCATTACTGGAACGCCAATTGAACTCTTGACTCGAACCATGTTCACCGTCAATGGAACAAACACAGGTGGTTCATCAACGGCTTACATCAATCTCACGGTTGTTGATAATCTTCCCAACATTTCGTATTCACCAGACGACTTGAGCTTGACCAACAATACGGCATTGTCGCCAACGGCAGTCCCAGTGAATACCGGCGGACCTATACCGAGCGGCGCAAACACCACCGTCACGCAACTCAGAATTGTAGATGCGGTAGGCGATGTTGGCGAATATTCTTCATTCGCTCTTGATTCCACAGGTTCCAAACATATTTCCTATTACGATGCAACGAACGGCGACCTCAAATATGCAACTGACACGACGGGTTCTTGGCTCAATTCAACCATTGATTCAAACGGCGATGTTGGCCAATATTCGTCGATTGCTGTTGATTCTAACGATGTGATTCATATTTCTTACTACGATGAAAGCAATGGGAATTTAATGTATATTACCAACAGAAGCGGATCTTGGGTGAACACGACGATCGATTCAACGGGGCAACTCGGAATGGATGCTTCAGTCGTTGGTTTATACACTTCGATTGCCATAGACTCGAACGCTAAAGTTCACCTTTCATATCTTCACTTAAATTCAAGTATTGATACGTATCTCAAATATGCAACGGACATGACTGGCTCATGGGTCACTGAGACTGCTTTCAACACAACGACCGGCGGAACCATACGTGCAGGCCACTACTCATCCATCGCTCTTGATTCGAACGATGAGGTTCACATTTCTGCCTATGATGATTACAATCGAGACCTTATACATGTTACCAAAAAAACCGGTTCTTGGGTCAAAACTACGGTGCAATCTTTTGCCAATGTAGGGCTCTATACTTCACTGGCTATCGATTCAAATGATGACCTCCACATTGCCTACCAAATGGGTATTTATTCATCAGTGGGTGAAAATTTGCGCTATGCAACCTACAACGGCTCAACCGGATGGACATTGACTGAGATAGATATACTCGGAAGCGTTGGTTCATTCGCTTCTCTTGCGCTTGACTCGAACGGTTTTGTTCACATTTCATACTACGATGGAACCAATCAACAGCTCAAATATACAACCAATCTGAATGGTTCATGGGAATTATCTGTGATTGATAGTGTCGGTGTCGGTAGTCATACTTCGATTTCAGTTGATGCCACCGGCGCAGTTGATATTTCATATTATGATGTGTTAAACGGTGATCTTCTCAGCAGTCGATTGGATTCATCCTACAATGTTTACAGGTTCACAGTGAGTCCAGACTTGCCTACGGGTTTGGAGTTGAACATTACGAACGGTGAGATTTCGGGAACGCCAACCATCGTTTCACCTCTTACCACATATTCGGTCACTGCTACCAATACAGGTGGTTCATCCACCACTTTGATCAATATCACGGTTGTTGATAATCTTCCCAACATTTCGTATTCACCAGACGACTTGAGCTTGATCAACAATACTGCCAGTTCCGATGTACCACTGTCACCTACTCTTACCGGTTCAGGTGCCATTACATCGTGGACCATTCATCCAACACTGCCGAACGGTCTTTCGTTCTCAACTTCGAATGGAACCATTACTGGAACGCCAATTGAACTCTTGACTCGAACCATGTTCACCGTCAATGGAACAAACACAGGTGGTTCATCAACGGCTTACATCAACATCACCGTGAATGCTGTAACCCCGGTCTTGTCTTACACGCCAGATAGTCTAGTACTGACCAACAATTCTGCAATGAACACCCTTTCACCAACAACGCTCGGCGGAGATATTGTGTCGTGGTCGATTGACCCTGCACTTTCCTCTGGCCTCATGTTTAACACGGCGAATGGTGAGATTTCAGGAATACCAGATGCATTGAGCGTACTTACCGTCTATACGATTTCTGCAACCAATACTGGTGGTACTGTTACGGCTACAGTCAATATTACCGTGAATGCTGTAACCCCGGTCTTGTCTTACACGCCAGATAGTCTAGTACTGACTAACAATTCTGCAATGACCACGCTTTCATCAACAACGCCCGGCGAAGATATTGTGTCATGGTCGATTGATCCTGCACTTTCCTCTGGTCTCACGTTTAACACGGCGAATGGTGAGATTTCAGGAATACCAGATGCATTGAGCGTACTTACCGTCTACACGATTTCTGCAACCAATACTGGTGGTACTGTTACGGCTACTGTGAACATCACCGTGAATGCTGTAGCACCGGTCTTGTCTTACACGCCAGATAGTCTAGTACTGACTAACAATTCTGCAATGACCACGCTTTCATCAACAACGCCCGGCGAAGATATTGTGTCATGGTCGATTGATCCTGCACTTTCCTCTGGTCTCACGTTTAACACGGCCAGTGGAGAGATTTCAGGAATACCAGATGCATTGAGCGTACTTACGGTCTACACGATTTCTGCAACCAATACTGGTGGTACTGTTACGGCTACGGTCAATATTACCGTAAATGCTGAGATTGCCGTAATCTCGTATTCATCAAGCAATCTCACACTGACTCGAAGTTTGAGCATGCCTACCCTTTCACCCACGGTTGCAGGTGGGGCCGTAGTTTCATGGGAGATCAATCCTCAGCTTCCATCTGGTTTGCAATTTGGTAGTTCGAACGGAAGCGTTTGGGGTGCTTCATCGGTGAACATGTCGCAGATACAGTACACCGTTTGGGCCAACAATTCAGGTGGTTCAGCAGTGGCTTTGTTGAAGATCACAGTCGTTGAACCAGTTGCAGTAATTGGTTATTCACCAGATTCTCTCACGCTTATCCGTACTCAGTCAATGACGTCAATTATGCCAGCAATGAGCGGTGGACAGGTTGAAACTTGGGAGGTGGAGCCAACCCTTCCTCTCGGACTTTCGTTTTCCAATGGCGTTCTTTCTGGAACGCCCGAAGTGAACATGACCTTGACTTCATTCACCATATGGGCAAATAACAGCGGTGGAGCATCATTTGCAAACATCACTCTTTTGATTCATGAACCGATTCCCGAAGTCACCTATTCTCCAGAGAACATTGTTCTTACACGCGGTCAGAATATTACCGAGATTGCCCCGTCTCTTGGTGAAGGAATGGTTGCCATTTGGGAGATTAGCCCTTCACTCCCCGACGGTTTGGTGTTTGAAAATGGAGGCATTTCGGGTACACCTGTGGTGAATTTCACCATGACACAGTACACCGTCATCGCTCAGAACTCTGGTGGTTCATACACCGTTACATTCAACCTCACTGTTGTCGAACCCGTTGCAATCTTATCGATTGAATCCAACCCACCGGTGCTTCTTCGTGACAATTCCTCACTTGCTCTCAACATCACCAATGATGG
>Ga0209830_10002040_pt1 | contig 16768 bp, 14 predicted proteins | sample ArcticOcean_MG_C_12_FD_187439 | JGI IMG/M metagenome (GOLD analysis project Ga0209830, IMG submission 187439) | Marine microbial communities from western Arctic Ocean - ArcticOcean_MG_CB8_130 (SPAdes) (version 2) | ecosystem: Environmental > Aquatic > Marine > Oceanic | place: Arctic Ocean...
TTAGAAATGTAATGATTAGTGAGTTTGAAGATATCAATTTACTTTTATAAATATTTAGTAAGATAAAAGAGGATATTACATATAGAAAAGTTCTTATTAAGTCTGATTTAAATAAATCAATTCTGTCTAATCTTAAAGCATCTAAATAGCCAGGTCCATAGCCATCCAAGTATAATGAGTCACTTAGCCCTTTAAAGTCTAATAAATCAATCGAAAAGTATAAGGTAGTCAACAAAAGTATAAAGACCCCTAGAGTCTTATTTAAGGCTACTGCAACCACTTTTTTTGATTTCTTTTGCCCTATAATAGTATGTAATGAATATATAGCTAAAACGGGGATACAAAGCTCTAAAACAACCTGGATTGAACTGACAGCTCTAAATTTATTGTAAAAAGGGAAATAATTTATAAATAAGTCTGTAACAAAAGACATGTTCTTACCATAGGATAATAATAAGGATGTTATAATCGAAGCAAGTAGCCAATATTTATTTTTGTCAGATACTAAAAATAGGGATAGAATAAATAAAAAGAATACAACTATACCAATGTACGCAGGTGCTTCAACTATAGGTTGACTGCCCCAATAAGTAGGGCTATACTCAATAGCGTCTTTTGCTTGAATAGAATCAACTCCTATAGATTTAAAATATTTGTAAGATTCTGAGTCGATACCAAGTTTTTCCACACTCCCCCCACCTGTTATTCTAGGAATAAATAAATTTAAACTTTCAAAAATCCCATAACTATACTCGTTGATATAGTCGTAATTTAAACCATTAGATTCTGTTTGGTTTCCGTCAGGTGTGATGGTGATTTCATTAGCTCCTCTAGTACTTTGTTTAGAATACTCATAGGTACTCATAAGTGTACTAGCATTAAATCCAATAGCTAAAAATAAAGCAGAAAACAATATCATTAGAGATTTGAAATATTTTTTCAAAGCATTTGTTTTAATAGAATCAATCAGAAAATAAACACCAATAGATATAACGATAAACATTAAATAATAAGTCATTTGAAAATGATTAGCACAAATCTCTAGACCTAAGGCAATTGCAGTTAAAAAGAAACCTTTATAATACTTATTATTAAAAACTAGAATTATGCCAGACAATACTAGCGGCATGTAGGCTATGGCATGCGCTTTAGAATTGTGTCCTGCTCCAATGATTATTATTAAATAGGTTGAAAAGGCAAAAAAAATAGATCCTAAAAATGCTAATTTGTAATCAATTTTTAACACTAGTAAAAAAACATAAAAACTTATAAGGTATAATAATAGATAATCAGCTGGTCTTGGTAAAAATCTAAGGAATAAATCTAATTTTTTTATATAATTATGAGGGTATTTAGCTCCTAATAAATAGGTTGGCATTCCTGAAAAAGCACTATCTGTCCAGTAAGTTTCTGTATTAGTAGAGTCCCTAAAATCGTTCTGCTGCTTAGCCATTCCCGTGTATTGAACGATGTCGCTTTGATAAATTTTATCACCTTCAAGAATAGGATAAAAATAAGAAATAGAAATAATGATAAATAAAACAAACACAACTAAATGATGTGTATTAAATTTGAGAAAGGATAGTATATTATTCAACTTCTTCATAATCTACATAATCACCAACGTTGTTTTTTGAAGGTTTCTTTTTATTAGGCATTTTATCAATAGTAACTTCCCCTTCACTTTTTTTGTCTTCAGGTTTATTATTAGTGTTGTTAAAGTTACTTTTTATTTTATTAGTCAAGTACTTGAACAAAAAAGGTGAAAACAATCTACCTAAAAATTTTATAAAAAGATAACCAGCGTAAACCTTAACAAGAAATATAATTAAGCCCATATTTATTCATTATAATAATTCAAAAATACAATTATTGTAGATCAAAAAAGTTAATAAAATAATAAAAATTATATATTTGAATAAATTGAATTATAATGAACAAAACTTTATTATCTATACTACTAACTTTACTTCCATATATAGCAATCAGCCAATATACTGATGTAATTAACTCAAACAAACCAGGAGAATCCTTTAGTGCTTTTTCAGTGGGTATTAATGTTTTACAAATTGAAACAGGCACAACATTTTTAAAAGAAAAGCATGATTTATTAAACAGAGAGTTTATTGGTTTCGGTTTAGATTTCTCAATCAGATATGGGGTTTTTAAAGAAGAGTTAGAATTTTTAACTTATGGTACCTATCAAAATAATATTTTTTATGATTACAGATATAACCCTACACAAGAAATTAGTCAAAATAATTTTAAAGAATTTAAAGTAGCAATAAAGTACTTAGTTTACGATCCTCACAAAAATTATGAAGATATTCCAAACGTATATAGTTATAGAGCTAACCAAAAGTTTAAATGGAGGTCTTTAATACCAGCTGTTTCTGTAATGGCTGGAATTAATATCGATACAGAAAGGAATCCATTTACATCTAACGGAATTAAAGGTGTAAGCCCGTTTCTTTTAATTTCAACTCAAAACAACTTTAAAAATAATACTGTACTTATTACAAATTTAATCCTAGATAGAATAGGAAGCACTCAAACGGACTTTGAATATATTGTTACCCTAACTAAAGCTTTGGACATCAATTGGGTAGTATTTGCAGAAACCCAAGGAATAAAAAGTGATTTTTATGCAGATAATTTATTTAGTATTGGAGCTGCATATCTATTAAATAAGGATTTCCAAATTGATGGATCAATATCTATAAACAACAAAAACACCCCTAAGGTTAGAAGATTAAATTTAGGCTTAAGTTACAGGTTCGATTTTCATATAGATAAAGCTGCAGAAAAATGAAAATAGTAAAAGTTAATAGCAGCGAAGAATTACTGAAATTTGTTAAGTTTCCTTTTAAACTATATAAAGACTCTAAATACTGGGTACCCCCTATTATAAAAGAAGAAATTAATAGCTTTACCAAGGGGGTTAATCCAAATCTCGAAGACTGCGATGTTAATTTATTTTTAGCAATTCAAAATGATGAAGTTGTTGGAAGAATTGCAGCTATTATTAATTGGTATGAGATAAATACTCAAGGAATAAAAAAAATTAGATTTGGCTGGTTTGATGCTATTAACGATATAAGTGTTACTAAAGCTCTAATTTATGAAGTTAATAAAATCGGAATAAATAAACAATTAAGTTTTATTGAAGGTCCAATAGGTTTTTCTAATTTAGATAAAGTCGGAGTACTTACTAGTGGCTTTGATAAAATTAGCACCATGATTACATGGTATAATTACCCTTACTATAAAGAGCATTTTGAGAAATTAAATTTTCATATTGAAAAAGAATATTTAGAGAATAAATTTGACTTTAATAATATTGACACTAAATATTACTCTAGAATGGCTAAAATTATAAAAAAAAGGTTTTTACTCAAGTCAGTTAGTTTTAAATCTACTGAAAAAGTTTTAAGTTATGCAGATCAAATGTTTGATTTATTTAACATCTCCTATTCAAAATTATCTTCATTTATCCCAGTAAATACTAAACAGGTAAAATATATGAAGGAAAAGTTTCTTTCATTTATTAACCCAGAGTTTATAAAATTTACACTGGACAATAATGACAAGCTTATCGGTTTTGCAATAATAATGCCTTCCTTCGCTAGTTCTTTACAAAAATCAAAAGGTAAAGTTTATCCTTTTGGATTTCTACACTTGTTATACGCTAAAGCTTTTCCAAAAAATGTAACTCTCTTTCTAATTGGTGTACATCCTGACTATCAAAATAAAGGAGTTACAGCAGTTCTTTTTGACTCACTTCTAGTAACTTTAAAAAATAAAGGAATTAAGGAGTGTATTCGAACTCCTGAACTTAAAGATAATCTAGCAATCAATAATCTTTGGAAAAACTTTAATCCTGTAACTTATAAGACTAGATGTACTTTCAAAAAAGATTTATCTAATCCATAATCGGCAAATCCTTAGAAAGTTCTTTGTAGACCCCAGAAATTAATCTCTCTCTAATTGCGGAAAAAGCATCAAGTGTAACTTGAATGTCATTAGAGTTATGTGTAGCTGTAGGAATTAATCTTAATAGTATTAAACCCTTTGGAATAACAGGATAAATTACTGTTGAACAAAATATTCCATAGTTTTCTCTCAGATCTTTAACTAATGCAAACGCTTCAGGGACAGTACCATTTAAATAAACAGGTGTTACGCAACTTTGGGTTGAACCTAAGTCAAAACCTCTATCTTTTAGACCAGATTGTAATTCAACAACGTTAGTCCATAATTTTTGTTTGATTTCTGGTTGGGTTTTTATAATTTCTAATCTTTTTAAAGCACCTACAACGAGTTGCATTTGTAATGATTTAGCAAACACTTGTGACCTTAAGTTATATTTTAAAAAATCAATTATTTCTTTGTCAGCAGCGATAAAAGCACCTGTGCTTGCTAGGGATTTAGCAAAAGTGGCAAAATAAACATCAATCTTATCTTGAACTCCTTGTTCTTCACCAGCACCGGCACCAGTTATACCTAGAGTACCAAAACCATGTGCATCATCTACTAGCAATCTAAAATTAAATTTACCTTTTAAGTCTGTAATTTCTTTTAATTTTCCTTGCTCACCTCTCATACCAAACACTCCTTCAGAAATAACTAAAATACCTCCACCTGTAGTTTCTGCCATTTTCGTTGCTCTTCCAAGGTTTTTTTCTAGACTTTCGATGTCATTATGTTTGTATGTAAACCTTTTCCCCATATGAAGTCTAACTCCATCAACAATACAAGCATGGGAATCAACATCATATACTATTATATCATTTTTAGAAACTAGTGAGTCAATTGTAGACATAATCCCTTGGTAACCGAAATTTAATAAATAAGCAGATTCTTTGCCAACAAACTTTGCTAATTCGATTTGTAGCTTATCATGTAAATCAGTATGACCTGACATTAACCTAGCTCCCATTGGATAAGCAGATCCGTATTCTAAAGCTGCTTCAGCATCGACTTTACGTACCTCAGGATTATTAGCTAAACCTAAATAGTCATTAACACTCCAAGTTATTACTTCTTTACCTTGAAACTTCATTCTATTAGAAATTGGTCCTTCTAATTTCGGGAATGCAAAATACCCTTCTGCTATAGATGCCCATTTACCTAAAGGACCTTTATCCTTGTACATTCTTTCAAATAAATCTCTCATCTAATAATTATATTATTTTATATACTGAATTTTTTCAATTATTTTTTCATGCTTACTATCAAAAAATCCTTGAGTTTCCATCCACTTATCACTATAAATCTTACTTAAATATCTTGTTCCGTGATCTGGAAAAATAATAACTACCAGATCACTAGACTTGAATTCATTTCTTGCATCCAACTGCTTAACTGCTTGTAAAGCAGCCCCACTAGTATAACCAACAAACATTCCTTCACTTTTTGCTAATTCTCTAGCTGTATGTGCACTATCCTCATCTTTAACCTTTATAAATTCATCAATAAGATCAAAGTTTGTAGCAGTGGGTATAAGATTTTTACCCAAACCTTCAATTGTGTATGGATAAATCTCTTTTTCATCAAACTCTTTAGTTTCATGATATTTTTTTAATACAGATCCATATGCATCTACTCCAATTATTTTAATATTAGAGTTTTTTTCTTTTAAAAATCTAGAAACTCCTGAAATAGTGCCTCCAGTTCCACTACACGCAACTAAGTGGGTTATTTTTCCTTTAGTTTGAGTCCAGATTTCTGGTCCTGTGGTTTTATAATGCGCTTCAATATTCAATTCATTGAAGTATTGATTAATATAAACAGAACCTTTAATCTCTTCATGTAACCTTTTTGCAACTTCGTAATAAGACCTTGAGTCATCTGCACTAACGTTCGCAGGACAAACATAAACCTTAGCTCCCATAGTTTTCAACATGTCAATTTTATCAGAAGAAGATTTTGAACTTACAGCTAAAATACAGTCATATCCTTTAATAATGCTTATCATAGCGATACTAAAACCTGTATTACCAGAAGTAGTTTCAATTATAGTATCTCCTGGTTTTAAAATGCCTTTTCTTTCAGCTTCTTCAATAATAAATAATGCAATTCTGTCTTTAGAAGAATGACCTGGATTAAAATACTCTAATTTTGCAAGAAAATTACCTTTAAAATCTGAAGTAATATTGTGTAACTTAACAAGAGGGGTATCCCCTATTAATTGTAATATATTATTGAAAGCTGATTTATGTTTTTTCATCTATAATATAAACATGTCAAGTTATGTAATTTTAGCATATTAACCAAACAGAGTAAAAATAAGAGTTTTATTTTAAAAACATATAATATTTAATTTATTCTTATTATAATAACTGAATTAATAAAGATTTGATTAAAAAATCATGTAATTCACACAAATAATACATTATGAATAAACATAAATTATATATAAAAAAATTATGTTATAAAGACTTAATTAATGACAAAAAATAATCGTGATGAATATTTGTATAGTTTAAATGGGTAACTAATCTTAATTTATTACTACCCATCGATATTAACCTAATATTTAAGCTGTAAAGCTTTTCTATAAATGACCTTTCATTAATTTCTTTATTTAATTCAAATATCACAATATTTGTTTCAATCTTTTCAACAGATTTTACATATGTAGATTTTGCTAAAACCTCTCCAATTTCATGTGCTCTTTGATGATCTTCTAATAATCTGCTTAAATTATTGTCTAAAGCATAAATCCCAGCACTGGCTAAATATCCAGCCTGCCTCATACCACCACCTAGTATTTTTCTAATTCTTAAGGCATTACTCATTATCTTACTATTACCAATTAAAACTGATCCAATTGGACAACCTAACCCTTTACTGAGGCAAACTGAGATAGTGTCAAATATTTTACCGAAATCTTTGGGATTATCATTTTTGTGTATAATAGCATTCCATATTCTTGCCCCGTCTAAATGCATCCCAAGATTGTTTGAGTTAGCTACTTTTTGTATTTTTTTTAACTCACCTATGTCCCAACAAGCTCCACCACCCTTGTTTGTTGTGTTTTCTATAGCTATTAATTTTGATAAGGGACTATGATAAAAATCCTTTGGATTAATAGAACTAAGAGCTTGATCACTATTAAACATACCTCTTTCACCATCAATTAAATTAAACGAAACTCCACTATTAAATGATGCTCCCCCTCCCTCATAATTATATATATGGGAATATTTATCACATATAACTTGATCCCCAGGGTTTGTATGTAATTTAATTGCAGTTTGGTTGGCCATAGTTCCTGATGGAAAAAACATCCCTACTTCCTTGCCAAACATTGAAGCAACTTTAGTCTGCAAAAGGTTAACTGCAGGATCTTCTCCATAAACATCGTCACCAACTTTTGAATCCATCATAAATTCAAGCATTTTTTTAGTAGGAACAGTGACAGTGTCACTTCTTAAATCAACTATCATAAATATTTAATTATTTAGATTACACATAGCAGATCCAATAGGTGATCCATCAGGTATCTTTGGACTATTAGCTAATACAAAGAGTTCTGGTTTAGAATTAAATTTAGCAATAATGTTTAAATACTCTCCACTATACTTATTTTTATGTTTCTTAGACGTTAATAATTGAATAATATTACTCAAAGCTTTTCTAGACTCTGCCTTTACTTGAAAGAAAGATTTCTTGTTAGAAGCTAAGTTTAACAAAAACTTTAAATAATTATTGTTTATCACCTGTTGAACTTCAAATAAATAACTATCATTAATTTTATTCTCCAATTTGAAAGTGCTATTTGTTAGAGTAGTTAGTAAATAACTTAAACTCATATTCTGCGATGTTATGTTAGACATACTACTTTGAATAACTAACCTATTCATTCTCTCTGGATTTAATAATAAAGAAAGTGTCATTTCACTAGCAGTTGATACTGCACTTAGAGGATCAAAACTAACTCCTGTCATACTTTTAAAAGATTCTCTAGTCCTAGGAAAGCTATAGGCTCTTGGTGGAAACAATTCTAATTTGGATTTTGGAATAGCTAAATTTTTAGCTTTTAATGTAGTTAACAATGAGAAAAGAGCATTCTTTTGCTTTTCAAACGAAATGTCTTTTACTATAGTCTGGTTATCATCTCTTGTTACATAATTATAATCAAGACCGCCAATTAATTTTACAGCTGCCTCGGTTTGAAACCTATGCAAAAAGTAAAGTGGAACAAAAACATCTTCTAGCTTACTATAAGTCTCAAAAGATCTAATATTAAATTTAGAAAAATCATTAATAGCTTTATCTCTAATTAACATAATCTTAGATAATCCTTCAGAAACATCTCCGTCATTGTCCCATAAATGTGCATTCACATGGGCCCCACTAGTTGCTCTAGCATCAGAATCAGTAATAAATCTTAACCCATTCTCATATGCATTATCCAAAATACCATCTAATAAATCTTTTTCGTTTCCTGAGTTAAATTCCGAATAACTGTAAGCTACGGATACTTTATCCCATTCTCCTATTCCAACTGCATAAGCATCAGTTAAATCAATTTTATTATTTGTTAGTTTAATTAATGGATGAGGATAATCCATTACAGATGAACGGTTATTTGTACTGGCAGCAAAATTGTGAGCAAATCCAATTGTGTGACCAACTTCATGAGCACTGAGCTGTTTAATTCTAGCTATTGCCATATTTAGCATAGGGTCATAATTGTCATCATCAACAAACGGCTTTGATATTAAAGCTTGAGCAATTAAAAAATCTTGTCTTATTCTTAAACTACCTAAACTTACATGACCTTTTATTATTTCACCAGTTCTAGGGTCAACTACACTCGAACCATAGCTCCATCCTCTTGTAGATCTGTGAACCCATTGAATAACATTATATCTACAATCCATTGGGTCAGCATCTTCTGGTAACATTTTTACTTGAAAAGCATTTTTATAACCAATCGCTTCATATGCTTGGTTCCACCATGAGGCTCCTTCAATTAAGGCTGATCTAACTGGCTCTGGAGTTCCAGGATCTAAATAATAAATTATAGGTTCTTTGGCCTCACTCATTTCAAGAGTTGGGTCAATTTTCTCTAATCTATGTCTTGTTATGTATTTTTTATTAATCTCTTGTTGTACAGGTGTTGCATAATCCATAAAAGAAATAGTTAATGCGCCACTTCTAGGATCGAAAACTCTAGGAATATATTCATTATCAGGAAGTTCTATAAAAGAATGGTGTTGAACAACACTAACTAAAGATGGATCTGGAGATACTCCACTAGTGATTAATCTACCTGTTGGCTTTCCTGAAAAAGTTAATAATGCTTCAAATTCAGAATTTTTAGGGAAAGATTTTGTTCGATCTAATTGTAATGCACTTTTTGTTAAGTCAATTTTATAAGCTCCTTGTTTTGCAGCTTTTAATCTATCAGCTACACCATGCTTATCTTGCATTAAAAAAGAAGTAAAATCAATTAAATATTTATCATCAATAGTTTCTAAAATCTTAAATCCATAAATAACAGATTTTGCAAATGCTTGTTCTATACTTTTTTCTTCAGCCTTATTTGTCGTACTTGCTCTAAAAGATAAATTTGGCTGGATTAACAATAGCTTATTTCCAGCCTTTTGAAAACTAACTAACCTTTCATTTCCAAGTTGACCTCTATCCAAACCAATATCATTTGAACCAATTCCTGTTGCTAATGAGTTTATATATAAAAAGTCTTTATCTAGTTCTGTAACCTCTAGGAAAATTTTATCTGTTGAATTATCGTAGTAAAAGTTGAAAAAACCTTCAAATTTCTCTAACTCTTTATCTAAAATTGACTGAGAGAAACAAGTCGTAAATAACAAAAAAATGTATAACTGCAATAAATTTTTCATAAGAGTAAATATTTATCATAAAACTAAGGAATAATTATTTGTAAAAAAATAACAAAAAGAAAAATAAATAATTTTTTTGAGAAATTATATAATAGTAGTTTAGCTATAAATATTTTGACAATGATTACAACAGATCAATTTAAAAATCTTCAAGATCGCCTAGGTGCGTTAAGGAGGTATCTTTGACTTAGATGAAATAAAAATAAAAATTCAAAATGAAGAAGAAAAAACATTTGATCCTGATTTTTGGAAGGATTCCAAAGCTGCCGAAACTTTATTAAAGGAACTAAGGTTAAATAAAAAATGGGTTAAGGATTTTTCTATTCTAGAAGAACAAATTAATGATTTAGAAGTTTTGTTAGAATTCTATAAACTTGGAGAAGCTAGTGAGAGTGAAATTATTGATACTTATCAGAAATCATTAAGTTTTGTAGAAGAATTAGAATTCAAAAATATGCTTTCTGAAAAAAGTGATAGCATGAGTGCAGTTCTGCAAATCACTGCTGGAGCTGGAGGAACTGAAAGCTGTGATTGGGCTCAAATGCTTATGAGAATGTATATGATGTACTGTCAAAAAAACAACTTCAAACTAACAGAACTAAATTTACAAGACGGAGATGTTGCTGGAATAAAAACTGTAACACTTCAAATTGAAGGTGATTTTTCTTTTGGATGGCTTAAGGGTGAGAATGGAGTTCATAGACTTGTGAGAATCTCTCCATTTGATAGTAATGCTAAGAGGCATACTAGTTTTGCATCGGTATATGTATATCCTTTAGTAGATGACTCAATAGAGATAGAAATTAATCCTGCAGATATTGAAATTACGACTGCTAGATCTAGTGGTGCTGGAGGTCAAAATGTTAATAAAGTTGAAACAAAAGTTCAGCTTACACACAAACCAACAGGAATTAAAATTTCTTGTTCAGAAACTAGATCCCAACATGATAATCGATCTAGAGCAATGCAAATGCTAAAGTCACAGTTATACGAAATAGAAATTAAAAAACAACAAGCTGAAAGATCAGATATAGAAGCTGGTAAAATGAAAATCGAATGGGGAAGTCAAATTAGAAACTATGTATTGCACCCATATAAGTTAATCAAAGATGTAAGAACTGGGTTTGAGTCAGGAAATGTAGACTCCGTTCTAGACGGGGAACTAAAGCCTTTTTTAAAATCTTATTTAATGATGTCAGGACAATCTAAAAACTCAAAGGAATTATAATATGATTAATATTTATCACAACACTAGATGTAGAAAATCTAGAGAAGCTATAGAATATTTAAAAGATCAAAAAATAAACTTTAATATAATTGATTATTTAAATCAGAATTTAAGTGAAGAAAAAATATCAGTACTTATTAATAAGCTTCAAATAAAACCAATAGAATTAGTCCGAAAAAATGAATCTATTTGGAAAGAAAATTACAAAAGCAAAGAAATGTCTGATTTAGATATAGTGCGTATTCTATTTTCTAATCCAAAGCTAATAGAAAGACCAATTATTGAAAGTGAAAAAAGTGCTGTGATTGCTAGACCCCTTGAAAATTTAGCGGTTTTTTTAGAGAAAAAATAACATACTTTTAACAATTAAATGTACTAAGAGGATTTATTTTTACCTTAAAATCAATTATTATGAAAAATTATCTTTTACTTACAATATTAAGCATTCTGTTTACCAACGTAACTATTGCTCAAGAATTCACACTTACGGGAGTCGTATTGGAGTCTGAAACTAAAGAGGAATTAGAGTATGCCATAGTAACTGTTTTAAGCACTGATAATATTGTAGTAACTGATGGATTAACTAATAGTAAAGGTAAATTTAGTATTACTGTAAAAAAGGGGGAATACAATCTGATGGTTGAATATATTTCACATAAAAACTTTATACAAGAAGGAGTAAATGTAGCCAGTAATTTAAAGCTAGGAAATATTGAATTAGACATTGACGCTGAATCTTTGGATGAGGTGGAGATTATTGCAGAAAATACAACGGTTGATATAAGACTGGATAAAAAGATATATACAGTGGGTAGAGATTTAACTGTAAAAGGAGGATCAGTTAGTGATGTCTTAGATAATGTGCCATCAATTTCAGTTGATGTAGAAGGAAATGTTGCTCTTCGAGGCAGTGAGGATGTTAGAATTTTAATTAACGGAAAACCATCTGGTTTAGTCGGTTTAAATTCAGCTGAAGCACTAAGACAACTGCCATCTGAATCTATTGAGAAAGTTGAAGTTATAACCTCGCCATCAGCAAGATATGATGCACAAGGAAATGGTGGGATAATAAATATAATTTTAAGAAGAAACAAGTTATTAGGTTTTAACGGAACTGTGAACGCGAATATTGGAGACCCTAAAAGTTCAGGGATATCTACAAACCTAAATTACAGAACAGGTGATGTTAATATATTTAATTCTAGTGGATTAAGCGACAGACTTAGAGTTGGAGATTCTTATGCTTACTCAGAATATTACAATGGAGATGATCAAAGCTCTTTTATTAGAGACAATAGAAATTGGGAAAGAGAAAATAATAGTTTATTTACCAATACTGGTTTAGAATGGTATATTGATGATAATACATCAATTACTACATCGTTTTTAACAAGTAATTCTGAAGGAGTTAACTTAAATAAAAACACGACATTAGAACTTGACAGTAGTCAAGATGTTATTAATGAAACTTTTAGGTTAGAAAACGAAATATCTAAAGATGAAAATTATGAGTATTCACTTAATTTTGATAAAAGATTTAACGATGAAGGACACAAATTAGTAGTTGATTTTCAAATGGGAGAAAACACGGACAATGAAAACTCTATTTTAACCCAAAATAATTTAGACTTTGAGCAGATTACATCTGACGAAACAAACGACAGTAAACTTATTAAAGCAGATTATGTATTACCAATTGGAGAAAACAGACAATTTGAAGCAGGATTTAAAATAGAAGAATCAGATTTATATCAAGATTATAAAGTTTATTCTAATTTAAACAATAATCTAATATTAGATACAGAACAAAGTAATGTATTCCAGTACAAAGAGCAGATTAATGCGATATATTCCCAATATGGGTTTAAAATTGATGATAAATATTCTTTTCTTTTTGGAGTTAGAGTTGAACAAACTAAAAAAGACATTATTCAAATTACAACCGATGAACTAATTAAAAAGGACGATACTGGGGTATTTCCGACATTTAATTTTGGTCTTGAAATTTCAGAAGATGAAAGTGTAACTTTTGGATATAGCAGAAGATTAAGAAGACCTTGGTCAAGGTTTATTAATCCATTTCCATCGAAAAATAGTCCAACAAGTATATTTAGAGGGAATCCAAATTTAGATCCAACTTATTCAAACAACTTTGATTTAGGCTATCTAAAGACCTTTGAATCTTCATTTTCAGTAAATTCATCAATGTATTTTCAAAAATCAACTAATACATTTAATTTTATAACTCAAGATACAGGTGAAACAGTGAACCTTGGCGGAACAGATGTTCCAATAATTGAGAGGTTTCCTATAAACCTAGCTACTAATGCAAGATTTGGGTTTGAATTTAACCTCTCTTATAGACCTAGTAAAAAATGGAGTGTAAATTCAAATTTTAATTTATATAATAATAAAGTTGAAGGTGAATACAATGAAATTGATTATGGAAGTGAAAATTTAAGTTGGAGTATGAGATTAAATAATAAGTTGACTTTACCAGGTGAAATTGAGTGGCAAACAAGGATGAACTACAGAGGCCCAAGAGAAGATGCAGTTAATAAGACTAAAGCTAGTTACTCAACAGATTTAGCATTTAGTAAAGACATCTTAAACGAAAAAGGGACATTATCATTAAATGTCAGAGATCTATTTGATTCTAGCGGAAGAATTAGTGAAGCATTTACAGAGACTTTCTATTCTGAATCAAAATACAGATGGAGTTCAAGAAGTTTTACGCTAAACTTTACTTATAGAATTAATCAAAAGAAGAAAAGGTATCAAAGAGAGGGACAAAGTTATCAAGGTGGCGGGGATGAATATGGTGGTTAAGATTTATTTAAAAAAAAATATTAAATTTAACAACATTTAACTATAAAATTATGAAAGAATTTATTTCAAAGTATTACCCAATTATAATAGCATTTGTAGCTATGTTATATTCAATAGGTTTAGGTATTTCCGGAGATACTGAGTCAGCTCAGTATTCTGCACATTGGCCAGGAACTATATTATTATTTGCAATAGCATTAAGACAAAGAAGAACCACATGAGTATAGAAATGTATATAATTGGAGGTCTTATTTGGATTGCTTACATGTATTTCACGATATGGAATATTTGGCATAATTCAAAATCTGCAAAAAAAAGAAATAAACAGGAATAAGAAATATAAAACAAGGGGATATTAAATTAAAAATGCAATATTTATTATAAAATAATGCATTTTAATATATTATTCAAAGGAATATTATTTTTTAGCTTTATTCTTTTTTTCGTCGCGAATTTCCTTCAATCTCTCAAGCAAAGATCCACCTACCCAATATGGAATAACAAAGGTTAATAAAAATATCATTAACCAAAAACCTATACTGAGTATAGTTGCAAATGCTAAAAAACCTAAATACTGATCAAATTCAAACATAATTTATTTAATAAGTTCCAAAGATATACTGTTTAATAATCTTAAACAATAAATAATAAAAAAATAATTGAACTTAAATTTGTAAATTTGTAGTCTAATTTTACATATAAATAATATGGAATATAGGATAGAAAAAGATACTTTAGGAGATGTAAAAGTACCCGCAAATAAACTCTGGGGTGCTCAAACAGAGAGGTCTAGGAATAATTTTAAAATTGGACCTAGCTCTTCAATGCCTCTAGAAATTGTTTATGCTTTTGCATATTTAAAAAAAGCTGCTGCAATTGTAAACCACGAAAAAGGAATACTAGAAATAGAAAAAAAAGATCTAATATCTTCTGTATGTGATGAGATATTAAATGGAGAGCACGATAACGAGTTTCCTTTAGTAGTATGGCAAACTGGCTCAGGTACTCAAACTAATATGAACATAAATGAGGTTATCTCTAATAGATCACATCAATTACAAGGAAATAAGCTAGGTCATGGCACAAAACTAGTAATGCCAAATGATGATGTGAATAAATCACAGTCATCGAACGACACCTTCCCTACTGCGATAAGCATATCATCTTATAAACTATTAATTGACCACACAATACCAGCTTTAGAGAACTTAAAAGAAGAATTTTATAAAAAAACTGTAGAATTTAAATCTATTATTAAAATAGGGAGGACACATCTAATGGATGCTACTCCATTAACTTTAGGTCAAGAGTTCTCTTCTTATGTGTCTCAGTTAGAGCATGGAATAAAAGCTTTAAATGAATCCTTAGACCATTTAAGTGAACTAGCTTTAGGTGGTACAGCAGTTGGAACAGGGCTAAACACACCAAAAGGATATTCATCAAAAGTTTCTGAAATAATATCCAACTTAACAGGACTTCCTTTTATTACTGCACCAAATAAATTTGAAGCTCTTTCTGCTAACGATGCTATAGTGAGATCTCATTCTGCATTAAAAGGTATTGCGATAACTCTTAACAAAATTGGTAATGACATAAGATTTCTGGCATCTGGACCTAGAAGTGGTATTGGTGAAATTTCACTTCCCGCTAACGAACCAGGAAGCTCTATTATGCCAGGAAAAGTAAACCCAACTCAATGTGAAGCACTAACTATGGTTTGTGCTCAAATAATTGGTAATGACTCCTCAATATCATTTGGCGCTACGCAAGGTCACTTTCAATTGAACGTTTTTAAACCTATGATGGCATCCAATTTAATTGAGTCCTGTAAATTATTGGCTGACGCATGTAACAGTTTTAATAATAACTGTGTCAAGGGAATTAAGCCAAATTATAAAGTAATTGAAGAAAAATTAAACAGCTCTTTAATGTTGGTAACTGCACTTAATCCAAGAATAGGTTATTATAAAGCTGCTGAAATAGCTAATAAAGCACACCAAAATGGAACTACATTAAAGGAAGAAGCTATTAACTTAGGATATCTAACAGCTTCTGAATATGATGAGTGGGTAAGACCAGAAGATATGATTTAAATAAATTTATAAAATGTCATTTACTCTCTTAATAAATATAAAAAAACTTTTACAGGTTAGAGAAAGTAACGTTCAATACGTTTCTGGAAAAGATATGGGTATTATTCCTTCAATTAATAATGCATATTTATTGTTAGAAAATTCTTTTATAAAAGAATTTGGTGAGATGGAGAATTGTCCAAATAAATTAGATGATTTTAAGGTTATCGATTGTAGAGGTCAAATGGTGTTACCTTCGTGGTGTGATTCCCATACCCATATAGTTTACTCTGGAAACAGATCAAAGGAGTTTATAGATCGAATTAAAGGCTTGAGCTATACTGAAATTGCAAATAAAGGAGGCGGAATATTAAATTCTGTTGAAATTCTAAGAAATACTAGTAAAGAAGATTTACTAGAACAATCTTTAGAAAGAGTCCATAATGTAATTAAAGAAGGGACAGGTGCAATTGAGATTAAATCTGGCTATGGTTTAAATATAGACTCTGAAAAGAAAATGCTAGAAGTAATTTCTGAGATTAATAAAAGTACTGAAATTATAGTAAAATCAACTTTTTTAGGAGCTCATGCTTTTCCCAAGGAATTTTCAAAGAACAAGCATCAATATGTAGATCTTATTATTAACAATATGCTTCCTGAATTTCATGATCTACAACTGATTAATTATGTAGATGTATTTTGCGAAAAAGGTTATTTTGACTTATCTCAATCTGAAAAAATAATTTCTAAAGCTCAGGAACTAG
>Ga0209830_10002041_pt1 | contig 16767 bp, 12 predicted proteins | sample ArcticOcean_MG_C_12_FD_187439 | JGI IMG/M metagenome (GOLD analysis project Ga0209830, IMG submission 187439) | Marine microbial communities from western Arctic Ocean - ArcticOcean_MG_CB8_130 (SPAdes) (version 2) | ecosystem: Environmental > Aquatic > Marine > Oceanic | place: Arctic Ocean...
AATGTGAGCTCACTCGAAGGAGTGAAAATATTCTCCACAGGAATTTCCTCTTCATCTTTCGAAGCGAAAACGTTGGAAGTTTCACGACAAGGAAACTATGCAATACTGTCTGGAAATACGAAAACAGACGAAGAAGAGGGAACTGGAAAAGAGAATACGACGACGACGTGCGGTATGTATATCATACGCCTATCTCAGCATAATAATAATAACAATAATAATAACAATAATAATGCATTTAATAATGATAGAATGAATGGCAATAATACGTACGAAATCTTGGCGAAATACTTCGAAAATGCTTCACCTACAACGACGGTGTTGAGCGCAAAATTTTGTCCAGGAACCGAAGAATCAATCGCTTTGTTAACGAGCGATGGATATTTTAGAATCATGAACTTTACAAAAAGTTGCGCAGCAGCGGAACAAATTTGGAAATTGGACCCGTTAAACGAACATTCATCTTCAACGCCTATTCGCCCGCAAGTTGTTGATTTCACGTTCGGGCCGACGACAAACGGATGTTGGGGACGATTCACGGTTTTTTTCCTTTGCGCAGAAAATAATAAAATAAAATATATGTGTCCAGTCGTAGCTTCAGGGTCGAGAACATCGAGTCGAGTTTTAGAAGAAGTAGTTAAGAGCGCTCAAACGTATAAAAATAGTAGCGCAGCCTTGCGTTGGCTCGAGCGTACGTTTGATATGTCTTCAAAAGCATCCGTAAGAGTGGCGCGTCAATTATCTGCGAATGCAGCCGGAGGCGAAGCCGTTGCGTTGCAAGATTTAGCATCGGCACAAACTCAAACACAAAACCATGAACGCGATGCGCTTAAAATTGCCGTTCGATCGTTATCAGGAGACGGAAGAAGTGACGATGGTTTGTTAATCGCGACTTTGAGAACGAATCGCGTCGTCGTTAGCGCCGTTACAAATGCGTTGTTCATACCTTCGTGGTCTACACGAGAAAGTAGAACGATCGACGGCATTCTCCACGCGTCATCGTCTCATATGGATAGACCAACATCATCGGCAATGTCACCAGTATCTTATGATATTGACGTAATTAAGCTGGAAGGTAATAACAATAATAATAATAATAATAATAATAGCGATGATAAGGATGATGGAATTTATAATTCGTGTCAAAAAGTTGAGTGGGATCAGTTCACGCGCCAACGTTTGTTCGTTACGCTGAAAGGATCCGCACATAGCATAGATCTTCGATGGTTACCGATTCTCGAAGCGGCGATTGCGCGAGAAGAGGGATTAAAATTAGATACTTTCAGCAATGATTTGCCTCTCCCTGAAGTTAGAAGAGTGTTAACAAACACTGGAAATGGCAATGTACTCGGAGCAATTTCGTTAGGAGATCCTCTAGAAGCCGGTTTGATTTTAGCGATTCATTCAACAAAAGGAGTGCTAGCGTTAACCCCAGAGGATGTTTCTACTGCAACTACTTCAACGATGGATGTTTCAAAACCACTTCAACGAGTTGTCCCAAAAAATATGAGCGAATCATCAAACGTCACGGCGGATTCGTTAAGGAAGCTCGCGAAAGGGCCAGAAAGTAGCTTCAACGTAGCCGATACGATTAGAAAGAACGGTTCGCAGTCGTTTGATATGACGACAAAAATCACAGGAACTGAGGAGGATGTGAATGGCGAAATAGTTTCAGTTTTATCAAAGTCATTCGCGGATTTGAAAGCGCATCACGTTAGTTTTGGACACCGAGCGCATGATGAAATACGCGCAGCAGGAAGTCGACTAGGTCGAGAAATTTCTAGACAAATCGATGAAGCGACAAATATGGCAGAAATATCAAACATGATAACGAACAATCTCGATGCACTCGGTGCTCGTTTTGATGATGCCGTGGAAAGACACGGGATGATCAGAGCAAGACTTCTTGCGTTGGTCGAGAGCGAGCGCAATCTCCCCGGTATGCTCTCTCGCGCCGAATCACTGTTTTCTAGACAACTTGAAACATATAAAGGCGACGTTGGTCTCATTGAATCAAGAGTTGATGAATTGGTAGATAGAGTTGACATTGTGTGTGGCGAAGACGAAAAGATCGGTTACGTTGGAACTGGAAAATTGATCGATAACGAAGATGAAGATGTCGAGGGTGAAATTAGCTTGAGCGATAGACTTTTGCGAGACGAATTGCAACGCCAAAGCGACGCAATCAAGGCAAACGCGATGAAGCTCAAAATTATAGAAAAACTTCTCCTTAGCAATACCGCCGATTAATAAATATATATAATTACACACTTACTCTCTCTCTCTACTACACACACACACGCATAAATAAGTCATTTGTTCAGTTTTGAAAGTTGAACATGTCATCGTCTGGGAGCGCGCAAAATGCCGAACAGTTTTCAACGCCTTCAACTTTTGTTAATAGATCCGCGCATACTCGCGCCAATCGAGCGTCAAGATTTCCAAGTGCTTCACCTCTAAACAATTCTGACTCATTAAATGTCACTTCAAAATCCATTAGAAATTTATCAGAATCTGCATCTTTCTTTCCAGAATAAGAGAGAATACTCATCCCTTGATTCGCAATAATAGCCGAGATGTCAGCTAAAAGTCCACTACGATCGGTACATTCTATTCGTAGATACGAAGTCACAAACATGCTCACTTCTCGTCTATCGTCGCGCATCTTTTTTCCATCAGCGGGTTTCTGTCCAATTAAATTGTACGACTCCATTTCCCACGGATTTTCCATCGTTCTATCTCTGAAGGTTGCGTCGTGTTCGTCTAAAAACTTCTCAATTTTGTACCTCGCAGCTTTAGTATACGCCGCAGGCAAAAATGATCTAAATCTTGCAACTTTTTGTTTAATAGTCTCCGCTGACTCATTTCCTCTCACAACCTCAACAACTTCTGCGTTGTTTAATTTTCGTCCAAAATCAACAACTTGCCCGTTTACTTTAACTTGCATCATCTCGTTTAAGCAATCGCGATAGGTGGCGTAATCAACGACTGTTGCTCCGTAAGGCAAATTCACGACTTGACCAGCGCGAGAGAAAACAAACGTACGCCGACCGAGTAAATCTCCAGTGACTGTATCAACAAATTCTCTCGCCGATAATACGCCCAAAAATTCTTCCTGCCACGCTTGAATCATTTTAAGCCATAAAACTTGCCTATTCGGGGCAACGTTTCTCTCTTTACTGTTCTTAGAAATGCCAGCCAAACTTTTCGCATAGTCTTTCATGAATTTCAAGTCTTCATCTTCTTCATCGATGAACATCTTCTCCTCAGCGCTTAATGACCGATCTTGCTCCAAGAGCTCTTTGCGCATTTCATTTCTGCGTTCGAAAATATCAACAATTGCTCGTTTTCGCCAGCCAGTTTTTAGCTCTCTATCCGCGCAAATTCCCCAAATTGCGCCTAGATGCATTTGCTCCGTTCTTATTTGAATTTCAAGAGGAAAAACCTCTTCGTTTTGACCACCTTCCATGAAACTATTATTATCATCCATGACATCGGATTCATCCGAATCTCCGCGTTCTATTGGTAATACTGTTGTATGCAAAGCCTTGTATGCGTTCAACTTTGGAGTCGCGATGTAGTCCTTCATAGATCCAGGAACTGGAGGAAATAACGTATGGACCAATCCAAGGACGTGATAGCATACGCGAATCGAGTGAGATCTCTTCGCGGCGTCGCTCAACCCTCTCGTCAATATGTCATCTTGCACTATAATTCGAAGTTGTTCAATTTCATTCACGTCTTGTAACCTTGCTTCAAGTTTCGAGTCTTTATCGATTCCATCGTGGAGCAAACCTTTCTTCTTCTTGCTTTTCATCGCTTTTCGATAGATGCCATAGTTCTCTTTTGAATGTTTCTCGACTTGGAAACCAATCGCCGAGCCGCGTAAAAAATCATCATTTTGCAAAGCTTCGTTCAATCTTGCGGCAACGCTATTGATGACCGGCATATGAACGTCCTCGAGTTCTTCTTTTCTTCGAATCACGGCTTGATAGGCTTCTGGGTCTGCCCAAGAAAACGCGATATCTTCCAACTCATTTTTCATGTCGTACATTCCCAAAAGCTTTGCGAGAGGTGCAAAAACGAGCAAAGTTTCGTTTGATATTTTGATTCTCTTTTCTGGTTTCATGGATCCAAGCGTCCTCATGTTATGCAAGCGGTCGGCGAGTTTGACTATGATCACTCGAATTTCCCCAGTCATGGCTAAAAACATTTGTTGTAAATCATCAGCTTTGACGTCTGATTCTGAATTAGAAATATTTGAGCTCACAAAAGAATCATCGGCGGCTTTTGATACCGTGCTTGAAACTTTTGAGACTTTAGTTTCGCCTTCAACGATTGCTCGAACGGAATGACCAAACATTCGTTCGACGCTTTCAAACGTAACGAGTTCGGTATCTTCAACTGTGTCGTGTAATAATCCAGCGCATAAGGTTTCGTGATCCATAAAATATGACGCCAGGATACATGTCACTGCTACTGGATGGATGATGTATGGTTCTCCAGATTTACGCTTTTGACCATCGTGTGCGTGAAATGCAATGTCCAAAGCCGTTCTTACTTGTACACGTTCGCAGTGTTGTAAGTATTCCGTTCTTCTCGCTAATTCGCTCTCCCATAAGAAGTCTGGTGTGACGTGAGACCAGTCTCCAGAGATTCCTGCTGGAATCGATTGCGCGTCTTCAATAGCTTTTGTTCGCGTTCTTATGGTTCTTCGTCTATGTTTATGATGCTGTTTTTTCGTTGTTGATATAAAAGATTCCTCCTCCTCCTCTTCTTCTTTAGTCGTCTTATGGTCTATCGATGACGATGATTGATTTGTTATTTTTATCGATCGAAGAAGGATGAGATTATTACTATTACTATTATTACTATTATTACTATTATTACTATTATTATTGTTATTATTATGTCGTCGTCTCGTTCCTCTTCTCGTCGTTGATGTTGAGTTCTGATTAGTTATGAATCTGCCGATCATCGTCGTTCGTTGAGTGAACGATGATGACGACGACGACGGCGGCGACGGCGAAGCCATCTTGAAACAACAGAGATTCTTATTTACAATGCTATTTATATATAATAATATGCGTGTGAGTGTGAGTGTGTGTGTGTGTGTGTGTGTGAACGCGCGCGCGCTAATTATGTTGTTGTTGTTGTTGTTGTTGTCCAGACCTCTTCTCTCTCTTCGCTAAAAGATACTTCTAGCTTTGGCTAGAAGTTGTTTGTAATTAATTCTTCTTAATCTCTCTGTGCCTCTGTCTTATGTTTTCAGTTTTTGCTGCTGCTGCTCTGCTGTGTTGCTGGGCATTATTTGCTCTGCCGATGATCTACTGCTTTTGAATAGTGTAGCGAAGAGAGAGAAAGAGAGAGAAGAGATAACATGTATAATACAATGATAGTAAGATTACATAAGCGGCAAAAGCTTGCACTCGTTTTTGTTTTCTTCCTCTTCCTATTTCTCTTCTTCGCATCGTCGAAGAACGAGGACAATATCAATTCTTACGACGACGACTACGATGATTCGTTAATAAAGAAGGAGAACGATAGTGATGGAAAACAACAACAACAACAACAACAACAACAACAACAACTGTCTTCAAAAACAATAACAACGAAAAGGTCGTCCTCGTCGTCTTTAAAACAAAAACAACGAGAGCTCGAAGCTTCTAATGCTGTTTGGAAAGGCGACCGTATTCGTTTCGATGTCCCCGATAATATCGACATTGAAAACGGTTTAGTATTCTCTCCACCTCCTCCTAGCGAAAAACAGTTGTTCAAAATAGGATGGGCAAAGTTCAAACAAATGGAAGATCGAGTGAAGGCGAACGAGAAAGATGTGTTCGAACGTGGTTTAAGAGTTTCTGCATTGAAAGATAGATGGGCAGACTATTTACCTAAACCACCGAAGAATTCTTTGCGTCCGATTCGTATCGCCGTTCCTTCAACCGTTAGCGCTCAAGAGTTGGAAAGTATAAAGTCTAAGATAGCGGAAGAAGATAGAGAACGTTTAGAAAAACTTCGTGGATATAGGAAAGAGGCGAATGAGCGTAAGAAAGACGAGGATGAGTTCATAGAGCGTGTTAAAAACCCAGGTTTGAGAGATTCGTTGAGCAAATTAAGTAAATCTACTAGAGCGGCATTGTTAGGTATAGGTTACAATAATAACGTGCGTGCAGATGGCAGCAGCAGTAGTAGAAGTAGAAGTAGTAGTAGTAGCAGTAGCAGTAGCAGTAGTAGTAGTAAACATGATAGGCATTTATGGCATGGCTTTTGAAAGTGTGTTGTTGTTTGTTTACAAGCCGTTGTTAAATACAAATTGTTTCAGTTTGTTTCATCACTCTAATTTCTCGCAAAATAACAAAAATAGTAGATCGATCTCTCCATTCACCCATCGCACAATAAGATGTCATCATCATTTAAGAATAATAAATCGATCGAGATTGAAATGACCATGACCGGTATCTCTGATTCTGATGCACTTAAGTTCGTTCCAGATTCAGACGATGAGGATGAAGGAAAAGGGTAAGTTATGTTTTTGTTTCACATCTCTTGTCTCTCTCTCCCTGTCTCTTTCAAGTGTTTCGTTTTCCTTTTGTTGAAGTTATTATTATTATTATTATTAGTAGTAGTAGTAGTAGTAATGATTGATTGATTTAATCAACCAAATGTTCTCATCACCTCTCTCTCTCTCTCTCTCTAACCTAACCTAACACATTTAATAAACTATTATGTTCTAAATATTTTAGGATTTTCAAGCAACGTGGGAACAAACCTGATGTGATGAAAGACGGTTTTGGAGTGTATTTTAAGAAATCGACGAATGAGTTGTTCTTCCAAAGTAAATTGAACTATTTGCTAGTTTGCGTCCCTCTTGCGATGATATCAAACGGTAGTGAATGGGGCGACGGCATAACATTCATGTTTTCTTTAATAGCCATCTGCCCATTAGCCGAACGTTTAGGTTTTGTCACCGAACAGTTAGCTGGGTATACAAACTCAACCGTTGGAGGGTTGTTAAACGCATCGTTTGGGAACGCTACTGAAATGATCGTCTCCATGTACGCCTTAAAAGCCGGTTTATTAAGAGTTGTTCAGTTATCTTTACTAGGATCAATTCTCTCGAATATGCTCTTAGTTCTCGGCTGCGCGTTTCTCTTTGGAGGGATGTCGAGGAAAGAACAGTATTTCAACGCCGAAGGCGTGATGATGAATTTTGGTTTACTCTTATTGGCCGTGATGGGATTATCGCTCCCAGCAGTATTGCATTTTACGCACACTGAGTTGCACGGAACGGCATCAGAGCTCGCGCTATCGAGATTTTCGAGTACGATTCTTCTCTTGATCTACCTCGCTTTCCTATATTTTCAACTCGTTACGCATACGCATCTATACGAAGATGAAGATGGAGACGATGACGATGATGATGACGAAGAACTAGTCCTCGGTTTTTGGGATTCCATCGTATGGCTCGGTATCTTTACGGTTTTTATTTCCATTCTCTCTGATTACCTAGTCGCAACTATCGAAGGCGCTTCGGCGTCTTGGGATTTCTCTGTTGCATTCATTTCAGTAATTTTATTACCAATCGTTGGGAATGCAGCAGAGCATGCATCTGCGATTATGTTTGCAATGAAAAACAAAATGGATATATCATTAGGAGTAGCCGTCGGTTCATCGACGCAAATCGCGCTCCTAGTCATACCGTTTTGTGTCATAGTCGGATGGTTTATGGATAAACCGATGGATTTGAACTTACAAATGTTTGAAACGGCTACGTTGTTCACGACTGTGATTACTGTTGCGTTTGTTTGTCAAGATGGGAGATCGAATTGGTTAAAAGGATTAGTGTTGATTTTAGCTTATATTCTTCTCGCGGCTTCATTTTTCTTCCACAAAGATCCAGCATTAATTGGACGTTCGGCAGCAAGCTCAGTTAGTGAGTGGGAAGGAGATCTTTAGTAATAAAATGAAAAAGGATAGAGAGATGGAGAGAAATATTTCAGTTTACACAATGCAAGTATATGTAACAAAATTTAATAAGAATATAATAAGACGCACCGAATTTTTGTCAGTCACTGTTCGTGCGGGCATGTGTGTATATAAGTGTGTGTTTTGATGATAATGTCGTTTGTTTATTATATCATATAATTAGTCTCGATGTATTGTTTTGTTTATGTTTTCTTAAGCGCGACCATCCGCCATTGCGTTTGCGGTAGCGGCCGCAATCTCTCGGTCGGTACCGTTCGGGAGGTAATAATATTTACCTCCACAATTCTTGGCCATTTCTTCAGCCATACCCGATGATACGAATTTATTTTCCGTATCAATCACGAGTAATGACATACCATTTGAAGTCAATAATTTTGCCATTTGGTATACTTCACTTTGTAACTCTTCGTTTGATGATTTCGGCCTTTCCGGTGACATGTATTCTGGATCTTGCAATGATTTACCGAGCGGAACGTTTGCTCGACCGTCGGTCAAACATACAACTGTAACTCTCGAAACATCGCCAGAACTCATTGCGTTGATACCAGTTCTCGCTGCAACGGATAAACCGTGCGCTAACGGAGAGCCTCCACCACACGGCATAGTGTCCAAACGATTTCTCGCCATTGAAATAGAACGAGACGGGGGCAACAAAACTTCAGCCTCGTCGCCTCGGAAAGGAATGATACAAACTTGGTCTCGAGACTTGTACGAATCTTCTAGAATCGAAAGTGCGGCGCCTTTCGAGGCGTTCATTCTGTTCAAAGCCATGGAGCCAGAAGCATCGACTAAGAAGATGATCAAAGCACCAGATTTTCGAGCTAACTTTTTTGCTCTCATATCTCCCTTCTCGACGTATACTTTCTTCTTCACCTCGTTCTTATCTCGATTCCTTCGCGCAGCTTGATATGGTGCCGCAGCTCTAAGCGTGGCATCTACCGCTAACCGAATAGTATTTCCTTTTGGTAACACTGGCTTAATGTAACGTCCTCGGTCATTCGAAAATATGACATTTTTCGAACGACCCGTTCTGCCGCCCTTTCTATTCGTAGCTTTGGCAAACTGCATTACTTCATCATCCATGACGACGCCTTCGGGATCAAAAATAAACTCTTCAGGAATATCGGGAATGTCATCCTCTTCTTCTTCTTCATTTTCATTCTCTTCTTCGTCTTCTTCTTGATCTTGATCATCATCCATGTTATCCTCGGGCGGCGGCGGCGGCGGCGGCGGTTGGTCGTCCTCAGGAGGCGGTTGTTCTTCCATATTTGAAAGATCAGATCTCGGGATAATCACGAGACGAACGGCTTCTTTCAAATCATCGGCGTTCACTTTCGAACGTCCATCTAATGCAGCCAGCGCTTTAGCCGCTCTCACGGCGAATATTTCTGCTCTGTGACCTTGAACTTTACCCCTGGTTGCTTCTTTGACCAAATATTCAACCTGTTCTCGACTGATTATGCTTTCTTTCAACCACTCTCGAGCTAAAATAATCGTACTTTTAATACCATCCATTGCCTCTGATGCCTTCTTCACTGACAAGTCTGCTTCATCTTGAAAGCCCATGGCTTGATCGACGGCTAAAACACGGTCTTCGAATTTCATAACTTGATCCGCGCTTAACGTCACGGCGATTCTATCCAACAAATGTTCTCGCAAAGCACCTTCTTCAGGGTTGAACGTCGCAATCAAAAGTGGCTTACATGGATGTCTCAACGTAATACCTTCGCGCTCGACAACGTTTACGCCCTCTGCCAACACAGTAAGTAACAAGTTTGATACAGAATCGTCCAATAAGTTAATCTCGTCTACGTATAAAATACCTCTATGTGCTTCGGCTAGCAATCCTGGTTGAAATATAGTTTTACCTTGCTTCATTGATTCTTCGATATCAACGGTACCAACTAAGCGATCTTCAGTGACTCCCAAAGGTACTTGAACAAATGGTGCTTCTCTAATGAACGTTTCAACTTTGTCGTTTTTCTTCGTGACGATGTTTGCGAGTCCGGTTTCCCATTCGCGCGGATTTTCCGGATCAGCGTTTGAGTAAGAACCTTTCACGACTTCAATTGGAGGTAATAGAGCGTGCAAGCCTCTGGCCATGATTGATTTTGCAGTTCCTCTTTTACCAGAAATCGCGATACCGCCCAATCCACCATCTACTGCGCCTAACAACAATGCGGACTTGATCTTCTCTTGTCCAATAACCATCGAAAGAGGAAACGCTTGGCGAACTCCTGAGGATTTGATTTCCTTGTTCGCATCTTCTTCCATTTGCATCTCTTCGAGTTGTTTCAATCTCTTAGCCGCAGCTTCTGGATCTGAAACCGCTTGGTTTCGAATGATTTTTTTGATTGTATTATTATTATTATTATTATTATTATTATTATTATTAAATCTTCTTCTAGCTCCTCCTCGGCTTTGTTGTTGTTGTTTTAGAGAAGAAGAGATCGTTCGAGCGTTGCCATTCGTTGAAGATGATGATCGAAATGCCATTGATGATGATGATGATGCCGAAGAAGCCATTATAATAATATTGTTGAATGAGGAGATCGAAGATATTGTGAAATAGAAATTATATACCGCGTATAAACAACGTATGTTAATAATCAGAAACTTACTATGTGTATTAGTGTATGAATAAATAAACAACGCGTAGTAATAGTAGTTATTTTTCTCGTCCACTGATATTGAATGATATTGAGAGATGTTATTATTTGCGTGCGTGTTATATTGCTGTAGTACGTATGGATAATGTTGTACGCTGTGGAGGGGGGGAGATCTACCAAAATCCTATGATTTGGCCCACATCATGCAGAAGATTATTTACAAGTGTAATGATTACAAGCCTATCCCTTACGCCAAATCAAAAGAAATAATGTCGTTAACAACACGAGCGTCATCATTGAATGTACAGACAATTACTATAATAAATCGAAAATCAAATAAACGCGCGAGGAATGATACTACTAATACATCTGCATTACCACCAGGATTCGTTACATTCGGTGCACTAGGAACAATCGCCATAAGTGCAACGAAGTTCTCCCAAATCGCTTTAGAGAAACGTGTTGAAGAACAAATGGATTTGTGCAAAAAAAACGGTATCGATTGCGAGGACTTGTTCTATGACTTCGACTTACCAGGTGATGCATATCCATTCGGTGACGCAGAAGGTATGGACTGGTTACCAAAAGATTGGAAACCACCAAAGACAGGAGATGCAAAGTTCTTACCGACGCGAATGTTAGGACAACTACAAATCAGAAACCAATTATACGATATTACGAAGAAAGCCGAAGAGAAAGGCGTTGACGTTAGCGACGTGCTCGTGCCATTTTTCGATGAAGACGAGAACCCGTGCGACGAAAAGTTTAGCACTAATCAAAAGCGATACATGGAAATCAGAAAACGTCTCGGCGTGTAATATATATAAACCACGAAAGCGAAAACGCAGAATTCTGTACCATTTATTCTCTACTATATTATTATTATTTGTCATTAAACATCTCTCGAACGTCTATTACGTTAACGATTGAGCTAAACAACAACGCAAACTTATCTCTACTATAATATTGGAAATCTACTAAAACTGTCTCACTCTCAAAATCAGATTACTTCATCTTTGCTAACTTAGCATCTTCTTCAGCTTTCTTCGCCTCTTCTTCGAGCTTTTTAATTCTCGGGCCGACTTGCCACACGTTCATCATCTCCGTTCTTAATTTTTGGTACGCCTTGAACGATTTCATCTCATCCGTCACCGTCACCATCTCAACCTTACCAGTATTCTTCTTCTCCAATGGTTGAATCTTACCCTTGAACTGCGTCGCGGCTGCCAACGTAGCCTTGTCGGCGTCGCCGTGCTTCGGCTTTGAGTTCTTACGCGGGAACAAGATCAAGTTGGCCATGTATGCCTTTAATCTCTCAACGTTCGTCGCCAATGAATTCTCTGATCTGTTTTTACGCCTGTGGTCGACGCAAATACCAATCGTCGGCGCAAGCTTCTTTGGGACGCCAGCCGCTTTTAACTCCTCGAGCGTGAAACCTCTACCAAGTCTTTGCTTAAAGTTATATCTTTGCGTTGGGCATTGGACAGCTGGTCTCAAAGAACCAGAAACCGGTCGCGGGAAGATCTCCTTTGCTTTCTTTTCGCGTGCTGTTATTTTTAATGATAATAATAAAGAAATAAAGTAAGTCAGTATTTGATCATTTTCGGATTTATGTGGTGTGTTTTGCATTTTCATTTTGAAGCCCTCTCGCCTCCGTTTCAGCTTTCGCCCATCGTATATGAATAGAATACTCTTAGACGGTGCGCGCGTAGACGAACTGCTAACAACTATAATTTCGTGCGAATATCATTACTACATTTGATTACTGCAGCATTGCACCTCATGTAATTTCGCTCTTTCTTTTTTTCTAATAAATGCAAAAAAGCGCGCGATTCGATTGTGTGTGAGATTTTGCGCGCACACACTACAGCAACGACAGTTCGCGGAAAATGCGATGAAAACTATACATGCGATGGGCTAAAAACGCACCAATTCTGCGGGACTTCTTGCGGCCAGCTTGGTTAAACCATGTTCGCACAAAAGATTGCGAGACATTCCTGTTGTTGAAAGAAACATAGAAAGTTAGCTTCGAGATTTTACGCGACTCGCGCGAATGTTGATGATGAGATTTTTACGCGTTATAAATGAATTTGCGAGCTAAATTCGCATACGCAAAACAACACACATACGCGACAATTCAAACGCGCTATAAAGAAAAAGAAAACTTACCCTTGCCAATCTTTCTTAAAGTGTTGGTGGGGGATTTCGTTGTTATGTTTTACCATTTTGGGTTTGCAAACGTTGAACTAGTGACGAATTCTTGTGCTGGAGGGTTTTTTTTTCGTTGAAGAAGTCTCAAGCTCTCAAACGTGATTAATATGATAAATATGTGATGGGTGTCTGCATTCCTTGTCACTCTCGCATACTTTGCATTTGTGAGTGTAGTGAGGAAAATGTTTACAAAGCTATATAATAATATTTACACGAAGATTTCACGGACCACTCTCGCGGCTAACCTAGATGTCAACCTAGATGTGAGCGTAGGTAAGAGTTCATTAGCCACGGCTGGTAAAAATGGGCGCATCTCGTCAAACGTTTCGCGCGTAAATCCATCAGACGACGATCGGTTCTTCTTTCCATCGTTCCCACGAAGTAAAAAGTTCAATAACTTCGTGACATTTAACGCTGTATCTTTATCTTCTTGCGTTACTTTTGGGGCCAAAGCAAAAGAGTTCGGTAACCCAAAGAATGGAAACAAAATTGGTATCCTCAAATCTTTCAAGCCGGCTTGTGTTAACACCGCAACAGCCGATTCGCGACTCAAAGCATCGACGCCTTTAACAACCTCATCGAGAAGAAATTCTCGAAAGAAACTGCCTTGCGGTGATAAAACGAATTGTAAAGCTTCTCGAGAAGTTTTCTTATCAGCAGCGGCAGAATCACCGCTAGTAGATGATGTCGTCGACATGTCTTTCTTAAAGCTCTCGAGAGCTTCGAGTAAGTCGATCAACCGATCTGCGTCGAATACTGTCGATTTTCCATAAACCATATATTTAAGCGCCGCTTGCAATCGAGCGTCGTCGTTTGAAGTCAATAAACGCTTCGATAAATACGGATAGGCTTCATCGACGAGTGCAAATTCTGGATCTCCAACGAGTGCTATTCCTTCAAGAACGCCAATCGCTCGAATTATTATTGCAAAATACGGTGGAATTCGAAACGGGAAATCAAACGTGATTTGCGCTAAATCGGCCGCTAGTTCTTGAAAATTTATGTTCTTTGCACCCCCGCCCTCGAGCGCTTGATCGAAGACTCTGCCAAGAGGCGCAGATAAAGGCGATAAGTCTGTTCCTTCCTCGATGAAATCGAGCGTTACGAAATCGTTCACGATTGCATCATAATCGCGATGGATCAAGTGCGAAATCGCTTCAATCATGCCGTATTTAATGTTATCGTCGATTTGAGTCATCAAACCAAAGTCTAAAATAGCTAACCTGCCATCTGGCGTTCTTATTAAGTTCCCCGGATGAGGATCGGCGTGAAAAAAGCCAGTGTCGAGCAATTGTTTTAAATAACAAATCACGCCAACCTTAACGAGTTCGCCTACGTCATCCGCGGTACTCTGCGAAAGTTTCTCGCCTTCGATCCACTCCGAGGTGATTACTTTTCTACGAGTATATTCCATGTACGTCCCAGGTACGACGACTTGCGGTAAATCTTTCTTAATTGATTTTGCGAATTTGATTTGATTTTCGCCTTCGTTGACGTAATCTAACTCCTCGAAGAAACGCATAGCCCACTCATCTAAGAGAGCGACGAGATCGGTATTGAACCCTTCAACGGTGCGTAAAAATAAGCCGACTCTTCGTAAGACGAACAAATCGATGGATACGGTTTCTAAAACTGCCGGTCTTTGTACTTTTACCGCTACGACGGCGCCGTTACTTTTCAATTTGCCTTTGTAAACTTGTCCTAAACTCGCGGCAGCGACTGGGAAAGGGCCTAATTCTGAATATATTTCTTGCCATTTGCATCCGAGTTCGCTTTCTAAAGTTTGAAAAGCGAGGTCGTTATCGAACGATGGAACTTTATCGCACAATTTTTGCAACTCGACCATTGCTTGAGGACCGAGCAAATCAGGTCGAATAGCCAAAGCTTGACCGAGTTTAATATACGCCGGTCCTAACGAAGTGACAATTTCTCTCAATTGAATCGCTCGTTTCACGGAGTTCTCCTCAGTCCGTTTCATCAAGAAATCTGACACTAATCCGCTTATGAATCCGCCCCCAATCGTAAATAACTGAAACGCTCTTTGAACGACTGCGCCAGATCTTTTCGACCAATATCTTTCGATCGCTTCAGGGTCGTACGTCAACGGTAACTGATCTTCAAAATTATTGTTATACTTTTCGAAATCGATCACTTTCATCTCAACATTGGCTTCCGCGAAATCTGATTGGTCGATGTTCGACCCGCGCAGACCTCTCATGAGAATGTTCAAATCTTCGTTTTCGCTCATTTGTTCGCGAATGTTTTTCATTTGTGATTTCATGTCTTCTCTCCTGAACGTCGACGACGACGACGATTGTTGTTGTTGTTGTTGTTGTTCTTTACTTTCTGTTTCAATCGGTTCTTTAATAGCATTATTATTATTATTATTATTATTATTATTATTATTATTATTATTATTATTATTATTATTATTTTGTCGACGACATCTCTTATGTCGGTTGTATGAACGAGACGACGATGACGTGCTTGGCTTTGATAATAAACTAGTAATGGCTCTGCCATTAGTATTACCCTGACTGTGACTGTGACTATTAGTCATCATCATCGTCATCGTTTGAGTCGTTAAAGAGGCCGTATATTTATTTATTATTAATTTATATGTGTTATTAACGCGCGTTCCAGTTAACTTAAAAGTAACGTATTTTGCTTGCTTGCTTGCATCATGATCACGTGCTGCTCGCCTTGATCATCAGGCTGCTTGCTGCTGCTGCTGCTGCTGTTTCAGCTTCCCCCCTTATTATTATTTACTGCCCCTGGCGTGCATCGAGCGGAGCTACTATAAAAATAAATTAATCACACACGTTATTAAATACTTTCAAATAAATCATCATCATCATCATCGTCATCATCGTCATGGTCGCAACGAAGAAGAAAACAACTGCTGCAACTACCACTACGACGAAGACTACGAAAACGAAGACGAACGACGACAACAACGACGACAACAAAATCACCATAGCCGCCGAAAACAAACAAAAGAAGAAGACGAAGAAGAACGACGACGACGACGAAGACACTGCTCCTGAAACGATGACGATCAACAGATTGAACAAGAACCAAGTGCAAAAAGCAATCACTGCTTTAAAATTACATTTAGAGAAAGTTAAGGAAGAACGCGAGAAAGATCCATTGTTCGACGACGAGGCCGATGATTGTTTCTCGGTTTTGATTTCCTTAAAAACGCAACCGGTTGGAAAAGGGAATAATCCATCCGCGAAAATGAAAGCGATTCGTATTCCACACTCGATGGTTGACTTGGAAACCGCCGAGATTTGCTTAATTGTTAAAGATAACGATGGGAAAGGACATAAAGAGGCGAAACAGAAGGTTGAACAAATGGGCGACGACAAGGCGGGAATAGCGAAAGTTTTAGGAGTATCAAAGTTACGAAATAATTATAAACCACACGAAGCGAAGAGAAAATTGTGCGATTCGTACGATTTATTTCTAGCAGACGAAAGAGTGATTCCAATTTTACCAAAGTTATTAGGGAAGACTTTCTTCAAAAAGAAACGTCAACCGATTCCGGTCGATTTGACAAAGAAAGATTGGGCAAAGGAAATCCGTTCGGCGACGTCGGCGACGTATTTAAGTTTAAGTAACGGCACTTGCGTGCGCATTAAAACTGGTACATCTCAAATGAGTATTGAAGACGTCGTTGAAAACACATGCGTTGCCGTTGAAGGCGCTGTGAAACATATTCCGCGTCGATGGGGTAACGTTCAATCAATTTTTATTAAATTGAACGAATCAGTTGCGTTGCCTTTGTATCCTTAGAAAAGTAATAATAATTAATACGTATGGTTATTATACCGTAATGAAGAAAATAAAGAAGAAGCAGATGTTTTTGTTTTCACTGTCGTTTTTGTTGTTGTTTTGTTGTACGAATTTTTCCACGGTTTCCCGTAATTTGCCCAAATTTCTGTAATATCCGATT
>Ga0209830_10002043_pt1 | contig 16752 bp, 19 predicted proteins | sample ArcticOcean_MG_C_12_FD_187439 | JGI IMG/M metagenome (GOLD analysis project Ga0209830, IMG submission 187439) | Marine microbial communities from western Arctic Ocean - ArcticOcean_MG_CB8_130 (SPAdes) (version 2) | ecosystem: Environmental > Aquatic > Marine > Oceanic | place: Arctic Ocean...
AACAACTATGTGGAGCATCAAGACCAGGTCACTTTGAAGGTGTGATTACAATTATAGATAAACTATTTAGTCTTTTTAAACCCGATCATGTTTTTTTTGGAAAAAAGGATTACCAACAACTCATACTGATTAAACAATTTATCTCAGATAAAAATTATCAAATTTGCTTTCATTCAGTTGAAACAGTAAGAGAACAAAATTCACTTGCCTTAAGCTCTAGAAATAGCCTATTAAAACTAGAATCAAAAGAAGCAGCCTCAACACTTTTCAAAACCCTAAAATTTGCAATAGTAGAATTGAAAAAATTTCATGATATAAATCAAGCTGAATCATTTGCAGTTAAAAAATTAACTAGCCTAGGCTGGACTGTTGACTATGTAGAAATTAGACGTCAAGCTGATTTATTAAAACCTTCAACAAGTGACGAAAATCTAGTAATTTTAGGTGCAGCAAATTATGAGGATGTGAGGTTAATTGATAATATAGAATTTTGCACAGATGATACTATATGACTATAATGTCACGATTTAAATCATAAAAGAAATATTGAGATACTTATGCAAAGAACCATGCTCAAATCAAAGCTTCATAAGGCAACTGTAACGCACTCTGAATTAGAATATGAAGGATCATGTGCCATTGATTCATCTCTTTTAAGGGCTGCCGATATAAAAGAATATGAACAAATATCTATTTATAATATTACAAATGGAGAAAGATTCGTAACGTATGCGATTAGAGCTGAAAAAGACTCAGGTATAATTTCAATCAATGGAGCTGCCGCACATAAGGCAAGTCCTGGCGACAAGCTAATCATTGCCACATATGCTGATTACAATGAAATAGAATTAAAAACTTACCACCCTACCTTAGTGTATTTAGATGAATCAAATAAAATGACTATCACAAAAAATTCGATTGCGATTCAAGCAGCTTAAATTTGACTTCAACGTTAAGTATAAAAAAACATGTTATTTCCGCTCTAGAAGATATCAAAGCTTTTGATATAGTCTCCCTAAATGTCAAGAAATTAACATCTATTAGTGATTTTATGATTATCGCAAGCGCATCTTCAACAAGACAAACAAAAGCGCTAGCAAGAAATATTAAAGATAAAATGAGTGCTTTTGGAGTTGAAGTTGTTGGAATTGAAGGAGAGACTGAAGGTGAGTGGGTCTTAGTGGACCTCGGAGATATCATTATCCATATCATGACACCAACGACTCGTGCATATTTCAATCTTGAAGAATTATGGTCAAATTAAAACATTGGATTTATCTTAAGCTTGAAAATTAAAATTATCACCGTGGGCAATAAACCGGATAGTTGGCTACAAGAGGGAATCAAAAAATATATAAAGAAATTTCCTAACTATACGAAAATTGAATGGACGGAAATAAAACCTGAAAAAAAATTTAGTTCAATTGAAAATAAAAAGAAAGACGAAGCTATTAGAATTAAAGCTCATATCAAAGATTCGCCATATATTTGCCTTGACGAACATGGAGATTCTTTATCCTCGTTAAATTTTTCTAAAAAATTAAACAATTGGCTTCAGAATTTTCCTTCGATAATATTTGTAATTGGGGGAGCAGATGGTATTGATAAAAAATTACTAGGTGGAAGTTTAGAAAATATATCGCTATCTAAAATGACACTCCCTCATCACACCGTTAAATTAATTTTAATTGAGCAACTATTTAGAGCTTTCGCAATCTTAAATAACCATCCTTATCATCGAGAATAGAATGAATAAGAACAGTATCATTTGGTTAAGAAGAGACCTAAGGCTTTATGATAATGCTGCCCTATTCCATGCATTAAAGGATTCAAATCAAGTGTTTCCTGTGTTTATCTTTGATATAAAAATATTGAGTGAATTGAAAAATAAAAAAGACCGAAGAATTGAATTTATCCTCCGATCTCTTGATGAAATCAAAAAATCCTTAAATGAAAAAGGGTCTGACCTAATTGTTGAAATGGGTGATCCAGAATCTCTTATTCCAAAATTAATTACAGAATATAAATGTAAATCGTTGTATATAAATAGAGATTATGAAAAATATGCAAAGGATAGAGATAATACAATCTCTGAAATTCTATCAAATAAAGAGGTGACAACCCTCAGGTTTAAAGATCAAGTTTTATTTGAAAATAATGAAATTTTAACGCAATCAAATAATCCGTATACAGTTTTTACGCCATATAAAAATAATCATCTAAAAAGACTAAATGAGCAAGGTATTGATCTATACAATTGTGACAATCATAAAGATAGCTTTGCGAAATTTGCTCATAAAGCATTACCAACATTAGAGGATCTTACGTTTGAAAAAACTAACTTAGATGATCTCGACTTACCAGCTGGAACAAGCGGAGGAAAAGAGCTCCTCAAGAAATTTTGTAACAATATAAAAAATTATTCAACAAACAGAAATTTTCCTGCCGTAAGGGGAGTTTCTTATCTATCCGTTCATAATCGTTTTGGGACATTGTCCATCAGGCATCTCGCAAAATTGGCTATTGAAACAGATAATGATGGCGCCTCAACATGGCTAAGTGAATTAATTTGGAGGGATTTTTATTTTCAAATAATTGCCAACTTCCCTCAAGTTTCTGAAAAAAAATCCTTTAAAAGTCAATTTGAAAAATTACCATTTGAAAATGATGAAAATAAATTTGAAGCATGGAAAAATGGCTTGACTGGCTTTCCAATTATAGATGCCGCAATGAGACAAATAAATCAAACAGGCTATATGCACAATCGCTTAAGGATGATTGTCTCTTCATTCCTAGTTAAAGATTTACTCATTGATTGGAGATGGGGGGAACAATATTTTGAAGATAATCTGATTGATTTTGATTTTTCAGCAAATAACGGTGGCTGGCAATGGGCTGCTTCGACTGGATGTGACTCACAACCATATTTTAGAATATTTAATCCTGTTCTTCAGTCAGAAAAATTTGATAGAGATGGCGTATTTATAAAAAAATATATTCCTCAATTAGCGCCCCTCTCTTCAAAAGAGATTCATCAACCATGGGTATATTTTGAAAAAGATAAAGACACTTTTCCTATCAAGTTAGGTATCGACTATCCATTTCCCATCGTTGACCATAAAATACAAAGGGATAAAGCATTATCTATGTATAAAGCATGCAAATAATTGTTGTTTATTAACCACATTTTTTGTTGTAATAAGCCTCTAAAATTGTATTTTAATGTACCTAATAAGCAACAAATATGTCATAATTCGAGAATATGTGGATTAAAATAAATAAAAATTTTTTAGCAATATCTTTAATACTTTTTTCATGCTTTATAAGCGCAGAAGAAAATCCTAAAGACCCTTACGAAAATTTTAACCGTGGTGTTTACACATTTAACGATACCATCGATGGTGCCATTCTTAAGCCTATTGCAAAAGGATACAACTACGTAACCCCTGATGTAGCTAAGAAAGGGATTAATAATTTCTACAACAATATTACAGATTTTATAACTGCAGTGAATAGTTTTTTACAGCTTGATATAGAGCAAGGAATGACGGATGCAGGTAGGGTGATAGTGAATACGACTATTGGGATGTTAGGATTTATTGATGTCTCATCAACCAATGTCAATAACTATACTGATCGCAACAAACAAGATTTTGGGACGACATTAGCGCGTTATGGATGGCGTGACAGTGCATACCTAGTGTTACCTTTTTTTGGCCCATCTACCATTAGAGATGGTACAGGTTTGGCCGTTGATGGCCTTTTTATAAACCCTATTGGCTACATTGATAATGTGGCATTAAGAAATGCCTTGTATGCTGGTTGGATTATTAATACTCGTGCGCAACTTCTTGATGCGACAAATTTGATGGATGATGCGGCAATTGATCCATATGCATTTCAGCGTGACTCTTGGTTGCAGATGAAACAGAACCAAATCGACGGTAAACAACAAATAAATTATAACGATTACTTAGATGATTTTTTAACTGAAGATGACGCATCAGATGAGGCTATTAAATCTTCAGCTAATGAGAATCAAAATATTGAAAGTGATTCAATATCGCATTATAAAGAGGCTGAATCTAACGAGGCTAATAAAACAAGTCAACGGCCCCTAGCATCACACCTAGTCTCCTCCCTTTAGAATTTATTTACCAGAAGCAATAGTCATTTCATCTATCAATACAGAACCAATGTATTGAGAACCATTTTTGTAAGTATCATTTCCAATATTAGAAATATTTAACAACATATCCCTCATATTTCCAGCAATAGTAATCTCTTCAACTGCATGAACAATAACCCCCTCTTCAACCCAAAATCCAGCAACACCTCTTGAGTAATCCCCAGTTACCATGTTCAAACCTTGTCCCATTAATTCTGTTACTACCAAGCCTCTGCCCATCTTTTTTATCAGCTCTTTAAAGCTATGACTTGAAGAAGAAGCTATTAAATTATGTGCGCCTCCAGCATTTCCTGTTGTTTGCATTTTTAGTCTTCTTGCACTATATGAAGACAAGAAGTACCCCTTTAAAAAGCCTTTATCAACAACAACTCTTGGCTTAACGTAAACCCCTTCTCCATCAAAGTATGTTGTTGCGTTTCCATGCTTTAAGTATGGATCCTCATTGATTGAAAGATTTTCTGATGCAATTTTCTTGTCAAGTGAATTTAACAAAAAGGAGCTTTTACGATATTGATTTGAACCTGATGAAGCAGAAACGATCGATGATATTAGGGAGGTCGCAACCTGGGATTCAAAAATTACAGGATATCGGCCTGTTTTGATAGGTTTTGGCATAAGGCGATTTAATGCTCTTTGAGCTGAGGTTTCACCGATCTCCTCTAAAGACTGTAAATTAGAAATTTTACGTGAATTACTATAACTATAATCTCTTTGCATTCCAGAACTATCTTTTGCAATAACAGAGCAGCTTATTGTATGACGCGATGATGGGAAGCCCCCAATAAATCCATTAGAATTTGCCTGAACAAATAAATTATTGGAAGTACTAAAATTTGCCCCCTCAGAATTACTTATTCTTTTATCAAATGATAACGCAGTTTTTTCAACGATTAATACTTTAGCAATCATCGCATCTTGTGAATCTTCAAAAGGATGATAAAGATCAAGCTCAATATCTTTTTTTGGATATAATTTTGAGCTTGCTAGCCCAAAGGCTTTATCTTCACCGGTGAACTTAGCGATGTCACATGCTGCTGCCAGACAAGACTCAATAGCCTCTTTACTAAAATCAGAAGTTGTCGCTATCCCTCTTTTTTTTCCAAAATATACTGTAATAGATAAGCTTTTATCATTATTTAAAGTGACTGATTCGAGCTCTTTTAATCGAACTGAGACTGAAGTTCCAGAATCTACATCAATTTCAACCTCTGACTCAGAAGCACCTTTAGCTTGAGCCTGTTTATTAACATACCTCGCTAAGTCATATAAATCATCTTGTGAATAATTAAGTATTTTTATCATTCGATTTTTTAAAATTATTAAAGTGATATGATACATAATCAAATTCAAGATTTGGTATTAAATTTCTATGATTGATGTAACAGATGATTTAAAAAGCAAAACAGCTTTAAAAAATGAAGCTAAAGATGTTCATGCGTTTGGAAAAATTTTAGTAAGCTTATCTGCTAAGCAAATAAGTCAGATTAAATTACCTGAAAGCGTTCATGAAGCTATAAGAGAGTTTAAAAAACTAAAAAAAAATTCTGCGAAAAATAGACAAAGCCTATATCTAGCTAAATTACTAAGAGCTATAGACATTTCAGAAGCTCAACAATTCGTTGCTCATTTAAAGTTTGAATCTCAGACTGAAATTAGAAAATTTCATAAAATAGAAGATTGGAGAAATAAACTGATAGCTGATATTTCAAATCTCACAGATTTTGTTAATTTATCCCCTGCTATTGATATACAGAAACTAAGAAAACTAATACTTAATTCACAGAAAGAGATTAAAAAAGGAAGCTCCAATAAATTTCAAAAGGAGCTTTTTCAACTCATTAAAGATATTTTATAATTTGGTTTATATGCTGGCAGCTGTTTGTGAAGCATTGCCATTTCTAATGTAACCTACATCAATAACCGAGCCCTTATTTTTTCTGATTAATGAAATAAGCTCATCAGGCGTCGTAACCTTTTGGCCATTAATAGAGGTAATACTATCATTTCTCATGATTCCGGCTTTTGCTGCAGCAGAGCCTTTGATTACAGCAATGACTTGAATTCCTTCAGTACTCTGTCCACTTCCATCTTGGCCAAGCTCTATGAAATGAGTACCAAAAGTTGGTTTGGGTAATTTTACCCAGTAAGAAGCATAAAAGTCATACATTACGTTTGGGTCGACTAAATCTTCCTCTGTGATTTCTATTTCAGTCACCTTACCAAAATCTTTAACTCTTTTTTCTTTAATTGCCTTTTGTCTCGCTTGTTTAAATTGAGAGGCTCTGTCACCCTCATTGATTTGTCGATCATAAATCAAAATAAGGTCTGCTTTTATTTTCTCACCGTGCTCAAGAGCAATACTTGGCGGTAAGTTAGTACTGACAAATCCTGAGAATCCCATAAAATCATACCCATTCTCAAGCATCATCACGTTATCAGTATCCTTGTCCCAGCCTCTCATTATTTTGGTCTCTGGATTTTGCTCAAATGACTTAAAGTCCTCAGGACTTTGTAAAACATAGTTTTTCTCGAATAAATTTTCATCAGCGAGCAGGTTAGTTGAGATAAGAAAAAGTGCTGAAAGAATAATGTTTAAATATGATTTCTTCATGAGGCTCCCTTGGTAATGATAATATTGTATTTTATTTAACTAGATTGACATAATCATGCTGCAAAAATTCATTAAAATTGGATTAATATCGATTAGTGACCGTGCATCTTCAGGTGTTTATGAAGATAAAGGAATTCCAGAGCTAGAAACTTGGTTAAAAAAAACGATAAAAAATAATTACCAAATAGAATCAATTGTGATTCCAGATGAACTTTCTAAAATTAAGAACACTTTAATTGATTTTTGTGATCAAAAAGAGTGTTCATTGATATTAACAACAGGAGGAACAGGTCCTGCCGAAAGAGATATTACCCCTGAAGCTACTTTATCTGTCGCTGACAAAGAAATGCCTGGATTTGGTGAACAAATGCGTCAGATTAGCTTAAATTTTGTCCCTACTGCCATTTTATCCAGACAGATTGCGGTGATTAGAAAAAATACACTTATTGTAAATCTTCCAGGGCAACCTAAAGCCATTGTTGAAACCTTAGAGGGGGTAAGGGATCAAGAAAATAATGTAAAAACGCCTGGTATCTTCGCAGCAATACCTTATTGTTTGGATCTAATTGGTGCTCCATATATTGAAACAAATGAGGAGTTTGTAAAATCTTTTCGGCCAAAAAAGAAATAATGATGCAGATAGAATTTAAAATTATTGAAAAATTCTTTACCAAGAATAATATCAAAGCATATAAGGGTATAGGGGATGATGCTGCCTTATTTAAAAAAGATGATAATAATCTGTGGGCCATATCAACAGATACGCTGAATGAAAATGTTCATTTCATAACAAATACTGATCCTTATAAAATTGGATGGAAGGCAATGGCAGTCAATGTTTCTGATATCTTAGCAATGGGTGCATCTCCCATGTTTGCATTGCTTGCCATATCTATGCCAAAGCCAAACAATGATTGGTTAAAACAATTTTCAAAAGGCTTATTTGAATGCTGCAAAGAATTTAATGTAGAGCTTATAGGTGGAGATACCTCAAGGGGACCCTTATCAATCAATGTGACCGTTTTAGGTGATGTAAAAAAAAATAGTGTCTTACTGAGATCAAATGCAAAAATTGAAGATGATATATGGGTCACCGGAGATCTTGGTCTTGCTGCATTAGGGCTAAAAATAATTAAGAAAAAAATAGAAGCTCCTACTGTAATAACAAAAAAATCCATCCAGGCTTTAGAAAAACCAAAGCTAAATCAATTTACTATCGACAAAATTAAATCTTTTTGTAATGCGGCAATAGATATTTCAGATGGTTTTGTTGCTGACCTAAGTCATATCTTAAAGGCATCAAAAGTGGGTGCAAGTGTCCATTTAAAAGATATACCAATAAATAAATGGATAAAGAAAGCAGGGCAAGAGAATTTAGCCCTTTATGGTGGCGATGACTATCAAACAATATTAACTGCCTCAAAAAAGATGAGATCTAAAATTGAAAAGTTGATCCATAAAGACAATTTGCACCTCTCAAGGGTGGGCATTATTACTAAAGATAAAAAACTTCTTATAAGTGATAATGGCAAAGAGATTAAACTAAAAAAAGGCTTCACTCACTTTGAAAAAAAATAATTTACTTTTTAAAAACGAATCAACATTTATTGCTTTAGGTTTTGGGTCAGGCTTAGCAAATTTTGCGCCTGGGACCTTCGGAACGTTGATTGCGATACCTTTATTTTATTTTTCTCAACTTCTTCCTCAATATTATGATTATTTTTTTGTGATCACTCTTTTTTTTATTGGCATTTATGTTTCAAACCAAACCTGCCTCATCATGAAAATAAAAGACCCCTCTTGTATTGTTATTGATGAAATTGTTGCCTTTCTTGCACTATTAATTTACCTTCAACCTCATGCAGTTGAATTATTTTATAGTTTTTTATTATTTAGATTTTTTGATATCTTAAAACCATTTCCTATCAATATCCTTGAAAAAAAATTTGAAGGTGGCTTTGGAATAATGATTGATGATATAGCAGCTGCTATTTATTCTGCTTTTATAATAATTTTTTTCACCCAATATGTCTTCTAAAAAACATAAACTGCTCACACAAAGATTAGCAAATCAATGTTTAGAGAAAAAAATATTATTAGTGACCGCCGAATCATGCACAGGTGGCCTTCTATCTGCAACACTAACTAAAATAGCTGGAAGCTCAAAATGGTTTGATAGGGGCTATATTACTTATAGTAATAATTCAAAAATAGATTCTTTAAGAGTTCGAAGGGAGACTCTAGAAAATTTTGGAGCTGTAAGTCAAGAAATTGCCAATGAAATGTCTGCAGGAGCGCTAGAAAATAGTGAAGCAAATCTAAGTATCAGTATTACAGGTATTGCAGGTCCTGAGGGAGGGACATTAGATAAGCCTATTGGAACTGTTTTTTTTTCAATCGCGACCATCGATAACATAATTTTAGAACATAAAGCAGATTTTAAGGGTTCAAGAGATGAAATCAGAAAAGAATCGGTTCTTTTTGCATTAAATAAACTGTTGAACCTTACGTTATAACAACAAGTATGAAATAATAAAAACTAATTAAAAAACACTAACCAAAGGTAAATATTCAATGGATGAAAATAAAAGAAAAGCCCTAGATGCAGCCCTCGCACAAATAGATAAACAGTACGGTAAAGGATCAGTAATGAGGATGGATGATACTTCGGTTGTTGAAGGTATCCAATCTGTATCTACGGGATCTTTAGGGCTTGATATCGCTTTAGGAATTGGAGGCTTACCTCGAGGACGAGTCATTGAAATATATGGACCTGAATCATCTGGAAAAACATCGTTAACACTTTCAGTAATCGCTCAAATGCAGAAAGTAGGAGGTACAGCAGCATTTATAGATGCCGAGCATGCACTGGATATTCAATATGCAGCAAAACTTGGAGTTAATATTGAGGAATTACTAGTCTCACAACCAGATACTGGTGAACAAGCCCTTGAAATAGCGGACATGCTAGTCAGAAGTGGCTCTGTTGATATAGTAGTTATCGATTCAGTTGCAGCTCTAACTCCAAGAGCTGAAATCGAAGGTGATATGGGTGATTCGCATATGGGATTACAAGCTAGACTAATGTCACAGGCATTAAGAAAATTAACAAGCAACATCAAAAAAACAAACACCATGGTAATTTTTATTAACCAACTAAGAATGAAAATTGGCGTTATGTTCGGAAACCCAGAAACTACAACAGGTGGTAATGCACTTAAATTTTATGCTTCAGTGAGGCTTGATATTAGAAGAATTGGTGCCATAAAAAAAGATGATGAAATTATTGGTGCTGAAACCAGAGTAAAGGTTGTTAAAAACAAAGTAGCCCCACCATTCAGAAAGGCTGAATTTGATATGCTGTATGGTGAAGGAATCTCCTTAGAAGGTGAAATAATAGACCAAGCTGTTAAATTAGATATTATAGAAAAGTCTGGTTCATGGTATAGCTACAACAGTGAAAAAATAGGTCAAGGTAAAGATAACGTAAGAGAATTCCTTAAAGGTAATCCAGACATATCTAAAGATATAGAAAACCAAGTAAGAGATAAGTCAAGTATTACAACTGAAATTGAAATCGAGAATAAAATATCTGAGGATGATACAGAATCTGAAAAGTAGTACTGAAAAAAATATTATCTTATTAAAGAAAAGAGCTCTATATTATTTAGGTAAAAGAGAATACTCACGCCTAGAGTTACACAAAAAAATAAAAGCCTTCGCTCAAGAGCTTGAGCTTGAGACACAAGACATAAAAGCCATACTAAATGATCTCGAAGGTAATAATTGGTTATCTGACCAAAGATTTACTGAACAATTTATTTTGTCAAAAAAAAATAAATACGGGGTAGAGAAAATTAGATATGAATTAAAGGTGAGAGGGGTTGCTGACACTATCATCAATACTGAGCTCGTAAAAATTAAAACAGAGAATTATTCGCTTGCAAAAAAAATCTGGGCAAAGAAATTTGATGGTGCTCCTAAATCGTTAGAGGAAAGAAATAAACAAATAAGGTTTCTCCAGGGAAGAGGTATTGACATAGAATTGATACATCAAATTCTCTCTGGGAAAAGTTTTGAACAGCTATGAATAAAAAACATAATTTATCTGAAAAAGAAATTAGGAATAAGTTTCTAGATTTCTTTGCCGCTAAGGGGCATGAGGTTGTGTCTTCTTCAAGCTTGGTCCCTAAAGATGACCCTACACTGCTTTTTACAAATGCAGGCATGAACCAATTTAAAGAAATATTTTTAGGCATTGAGAAAAGAAATTATCAAAGAGCAACCTCAAGTCAGCGCTGTGTTAGAGCAGGAGGAAAGCATAATGATCTAGAAAATGTTGGGTATACGGCAAGGCATTTAACTTTTTTTGAAATGCTCGGTAACTTTAGCTTTGGAGATTACTTTAAAAAAGAAGCTATCGCTTACGCATGGGAGCTTTTGACAGAAATCTATAAAATTCCAAAAGAAAAATTATTAGTCACCGTTTATGAAGAAGACAAGGAAGCATTGGAAATCTGGTCACAAGAGATAGGCCTGCCTAAAGAAAAAATTATTCTAATTGGGGATAATAAGGGAAGTAAGTATGCTTCAGATAATTTTTGGATGATGGGCGACACTGGTCCTTGTGGTCCATGTAGTGAAATTTTTTATGATCATGGGAAAGATTATTTTGGAGGCCCTCCAGGATCAAAAGATGAGGATGGAGATCGCTTCATTGAGATTTGGAATTTAGTTTTCATGCAATACAATAGAGATGAGCAAGGCAAAATGCATCTTCTACCAAAGCCATCCGTTGATACGGGTATGGGGTTAGAGAGAATCTCGGCGATACTCCAAAATGTCCACTCAAACTATGAAATTGATTTATTTAAAATTCTAATTGCTGAAATTGGCAAAATTACAAACACAAAAGATCTTGGGCATAACTCACTCAAAGTAATTGCAGATCATATAAGAACATCTACCTATCTTATTAAAGATGGGGTGTTACCTGCAAATGAAGGAAGAGGTTACGTTTTAAGAAGAATTATTCGAAGAGCCATAAGGCATGGTTATAAACTTGGCTGTAATAAGCCATTTTTTAATAAACTTGTACCATTAGTTTTAAGGTTAATGGATGATGATAAAAATATATCTTCTGAAAAAAGAAAATTAATTTCAAATGAAATCTTCTTAGAGGAAGAACGTTTCTTCATCACAATTGAAAACGGAATGTCTATTCTTGATAACGCAATAAATGATATTAAAGATAAAAATGTATCGATACTAGATGGTCAAATTGCTTTTAAGTTACATGATACTTATGGGTTTCCTCTTGATCTAACAGCTGATATTTGTAGAGAAAATAAAATCGAAATAGATACTAAAGCTTTTGAAGTATCTATGAAATCACAAAAAACAATGGCACGTGAATCTGGTAAGTTTAATAAAATTAAAACGTTACCTTACGAAGGTAAAAATACAGAGTTTTTAGGTTATAACGATATTAAATCTTCTTCAAAAATTTTAGGATTATTTAAAGATGGTGATAAAGTTGAGGAGATAAAAAAAGGTGATGAAGCAATCCTTATTTTAGATAAAACACCCTTTTACGCTGAGTCAGGGGGTCAAGTTGGTGATAGTGGCCATATTCAGACTAACAGCGAAAAATTTTATGTGCGAGATACAATAAAAATAAAAAAAAATGTATTTGGCCATGTTGGAATTCTTGAATCTGGCACCTTAAAAAGTAATGAACAAGTTGAGGCATTTATAGATGAACCTAGAAGAAATGATATTAAGCGAAATCATTCTGTCACCCATCTACTTCATAAAGCATTAAAAATTGTTTTAGGTAATCACGTTGAACAAAAAGGTTCTCTCGTAGATAACCTAAAAACACGCTTTGATTTTTCTCATTCAAAATCTATTTCGCACGAAGAAATTCATCAAATAGAATCTATTGTTAATAATGAAATTTTAACTAACCAAATGACACACACTCAAATGATGTCAATAGATAAGGCAAAGGAGTCAGGTGCTTTAATGCTTTTTGGAGAAAAATACGAATCAGAAGTTAGGGTATTAAATATTGGAAATAGTATTGAGCTGTGTGGAGGTACTCATGTAAAAAATACAGGTGATATTGGGCTCTTTAAAATTTACTCTGAGTCAGGCGTTGCTTCAGGTGTGAGGAGGATTGAAGGGGTTACTGGTCTTAATCTCATTGAATTGTTAAATGATCAAGAAGAAATATTAACTAGAATCTCCAAAGATCTAAATACCAAAACATCAGAAATACCATTGAAGGTATCCTCAATACTGACCCAACTTAAAGAGAATGAAAAAATACAAAGTCAACTAAAATTAGAATTAGCATTAAATCAAACTGATGAGATGCTTTCAAAAACATCAAAAATAGATAATTTTGATTATTTATGCCAAGTAATTGATAATCAAGGGCCTAATGAATTGAGAGATATGATTGATAAATTGAAGCTAAAACTTAAAACAGCAGTTATAATACTAGCCGCAGTGAAAGATTCTAATGTAACTTTTGCTGTTGGCGTTACGGATAACCTAACAGATAAAATTGACGCAGGATTCATTGCTAAAACACTTGGTGAAAAAGTTGGAGGCAAAGGTGGGGGTAGGAAAAATATGGCAATGGCAGGTGGAACAAACACAAAATTAGTCCAAGAAGCTTTCAAACTCGTTCAAACAAATCTTAGTAGTTAAAGAATCTATATAAATGAGTATTATCGTACAAAAATTTGGTGGTACATCGGTTGCTAATTCTGAAAGGATTAAAGCGGCGGCTAATATCGCAATTAAAACCTATAACCAAGGCTATCAAGTAGTCATTGTTGTTTCTGCTATGTCGGGCGAAACAAATAAATTAATTAATCTGTGTGAGGAAATGATGCCAAGTCCTGAGTTGAGGGAATATGACTCTATTGTTTCAACTGGTGAACAAGTAACGAGTGGTCTTATGGCTTTATCATTAATTAATTTAGGATTTAAAGCAAAAAGTTACTCTGGTCATCAGGTAAGAATCGAGACGGATAGTGCTCACAGTAAAGCAAGAATTTTAAATATTGAAGATACAAATCTAAAAAAAGATTTAAAAAATGGTTTTATTGCTGTTATTGCTGGGTTTCAAGGTGTAGACAAAGAAGGCAATATCACCACTTTGGGTCGTGGTGGTTCTGACACAACTGCTGTAGCACTTGCGGCAGCTCTAAAAGCTGATGAGTGCCAAATATATACAGATGTAGATGGTATTTACACAACTGATCCCAGAGTTGTTCCTGAAGCAAAAAAACTTAAATCAATAAACTTTGAAGAGATGCTAGAAATGGCTAGCTTGGGCTCAAAGGTATTACAAACGAGATCAGTTGAATTTGCAGGTAAATACAAAGTTAAGCTGAGAGTTTTATCAAGCTTTTCACCAAATAATGAAGGTACAGAAATTAATTTTGAGGAAAAAAAGAATATGGAAGATCCAATTATTTCAGGTATTGCTTTTAATAGAGATGAGGCTGAAGTAAATATTCTTGGCGTGCCAGATATGCCAGGTATCGCATATCAAATTTTGGGGCCTATTGCAGAAGCCAATATTGGTGTGGATGTAATCATTCAGAATCTAGGTCAGGATGGTCTTACAGACTTTACGTTTACTGTTCAGAAAAATGATTTAAATAGAACCTTAAAAATTTTAAATGAAAAAGTAAAAGATCATATAAAAGCACGAGAGATTAAGGGAGACGATAAAATTGCTAAACTCTCAATCATTGGAGTTGGGATGAAATCTCATGTGGGTGTAGCAAGTAAAATGTTTAGAACACTTGCTGAAGAAGGCGTAAATATTAGTACTATCTCGACAAGTGAAATTAAGATATCAGTTATCCTTGAAGAAAAATCATTGGATAAAGCTGTAAATGCACTTCATAAAGCTTTTGATTTAGATAAAATTTAAGAGTATCGTTACCAAAAAATAGGAGAGCTGGCTGAGTGGTCGAAAGCACTTCCCTGCTAAGGAAGCATACGGGGTAAACCTGTATCGAGGGTTCGAATCCCTCGCTCTCCGCCAATAAATACATTGCAAATAGAAGAAATAAATTATTACTCAGAAGAATACCTAAAACTTTTGAATTTTAGATTTCTTAATCTTAGAAAACCTCTTAATTTAGAATGGTCAAAAGAAGATTTATTGAATGAAAATCAACAAAACCATTTCGCCCTTAAAAACCAAAGTAATATAATTGGCTCGTTTTGTCTAAAAAAGATTGATTGCTCAACAATTAGGCTGCGACAAATGGCTATTGAAAAAAAATATCAAAAACAGGGATATGGCTCAAGTATTCTAAAATTTACAGAAAAATTTGCGATTAAGAATAATTACAAAAAAATTATTATTATTGCAAGGCTTAGTGCTATAGATTTTTATAAAAAAAAATTTTTTAAAACTTCGGGTAATATATTTACTGACGTTACAGTAAGCTCAATAAATATGTATAAAAAAATCTAATTTATATGGTAATTAAAAATGAGTAAGAAAACAGCTGAAGATTATTTTAATGATGGCATTAATTTTAAAAAAAATAGAAAGTTTACTGAAGCCATAAAAGCATTTAATAAAGTACTCATTACAAATCCAGATGTTTATCAGGTTTTTTTTAACTTAGGCAACATCTATTATGATCAGAGAAATTTTGACTTAGCCATCGAAAATTTTCAAAAAGCATCAGAGATTAATCCGAATGATTTTGAAATATTTAATAATATGGGAAATTCTTATTTAAAAAAAAGGGATTTTACAAAATCATTGGAAAATTTTAAGGTCGCCTTCTCTTTATCGCCAAAAAATACTATCATTTCTAATAGCGTTGGATTTCTTCATTATAAAATGGGAAACTTATCTGCTTCCAAAGAAGCATTTGAATACTCATTAAGTATTGACAATAATAACGGTATTGCTAAAGATAAAATCAGTGAAATCTTATGTCTTAACGGAGACTTTCATAAAGGATTGAAAATGTATTATGAGGTTAACGGAAAAATAACCTTCACAGACAAAGTTGAAATAAAATGACAATAAAAAAAATTAATTTAACTGGAGCAAAAGAGCCAAACTTTATAGGATCATGGGATATAGATCAGTCTATATGCAATAGCTTAATTGACTACTTTAATTCTAATCATCTAATTCATCATGATGGCCAAACTGCTGGAGGTGTTGATAAGAATGAGAAAGACTCTATTGACTTAACTATTTTCCCGAAAGATCTCGCTAAAAATGATACGCCTTGTATCAATATATATCTTGAAAATCTCTTAGAATGTTACAAGTCCTATCAACAAAGTTGGCCTTTTTTAAGTGATCATTTTAAGACACTTGATGTAGGACCATTTAATATCCAAAAGTATAATGAGGGTGGGCATTTTGCAAAAATTCATTCAGAACGAACCTCACTACAACATCTTCACAGGCTTTTTGCATTTATGACTTATTTAAATGATGACTTTGAAGGGGGTAAGACAACTTTTAATCATTACGATTTAGACGTTAAACCGGTCACTGGAAGAACAATGATTTGGCCGTCAGAATGGACACATGCCCATCAAGGTCAAATTATTACTAAAGGCTCAAAATATATTATTACAGGTTGGCTTAATATCCCCTTATAAAATTTATGCGTATTATTTATTTTATTTTTTTTATCATTTACTCAAACTTAATTATGGCAACTGACGAGCCCGAATTTAAAACAATCTTAAAAGATGATAAATTTGAAATTAGAGAATATGCCCCTAAAATTATTGCTCAAGTTGAAGTTTTCGGTGATTTTGATGATGCATCATCAAAAGGCTTTAAGATTCTAGCTGACTATATATTTGGAAATAATATCAGTAAAGATGGTAACTCAAGAATAGAAATGACCGCACCAGTTGAGATGGAACCATTATC
>Ga0209830_10002047_pt1 | contig 16712 bp, 20 predicted proteins | sample ArcticOcean_MG_C_12_FD_187439 | JGI IMG/M metagenome (GOLD analysis project Ga0209830, IMG submission 187439) | Marine microbial communities from western Arctic Ocean - ArcticOcean_MG_CB8_130 (SPAdes) (version 2) | ecosystem: Environmental > Aquatic > Marine > Oceanic | place: Arctic Ocean...
GCCACCAAGTAAGTGGGCTATGGCGGAATTCTCCATGGGGTGTGTTTCATCGATTGTAAATTGTCGTCCGTACTTTCCACGCCGATCAAGAATGGTATCCCATCTAGCGAAAATATGTAAGTTAGACCAAGTTTGTATTAATGGAACATTGTATTTGTTTAATAACTTTTTAACATTATCGATCACTTGGGGCTTCTTGTCGTAGATGTCACACATATTATTAAGTAAAAAGTGTGTTATCTTGGTAGAAGTTTTTGGCTTCAAGTAGTAATCCTCGAATGTAACAAATGAGTCGACGCCGCCCGACACCGCGGATAAAACATTTTTGCTCTTCACCGGAGATCCTGTTATAACTTCCGTTGCTGTTATTGATACTTTTCTTAATCCCGGGATCAACATACATAATATATCCTGCACAGTGGACTGCATGTTTTTCAATAATCTCTCCGAAATTTTTCCTCGGACCTCGATGTCTTCTTTATTTCCCATGGCGGGCAGTAAAAGAGCGATCAAGAACGGATCTGATAAATCGGTCAACATGTGGTCGTAGCAACTGTCAATCCTAAAAACTAGTGTTCTGTCACTTTTTAAAAAATTAATTTTTGCGGTGTACTCGGTAAATTTCTTATCAGTTACCCTTATCGGTGAATGAATAATCATACTATTTTAATGTCTCAACTGATCCTGTCATAAACTTTATTCGCCCATTCCTTGTTCTGTTCTACGGTCATGTGATTGGCGAGATTGATATCAAACTTGAAGCCCGCCTCCGGTGTCTTGCCTCCCCAGGCAAACTCTAACATGCTTTCGTCAATGAACTCTCCTGTTTGAAGCTCTATGTCACACCCACGATTTGTAAGTTCAAAAGGTTTCATGCTCCACATCTGTATTATTTTCTTACCCGACTTTGGTAATTCCTTCCTGTCAAACCATTGCAATGCGTACTGGTATGCCAACTCATCTTTCCTGTAATTCTGTAGGTAAACATAATACATATCCGCCGCCTTCCAGAGATTCTGATCAGGTCCTGGGTATGGCACAGCACCTTTGGCCAGTGGTACCTCGGGATGGTAGAGACGATATGGTTCGGTCCAACAGAAGACCAATGTGTCTGGTAACCTATCATGTTTTATCATTTTTTCATATGCCATGAAAGTGTGCCATACGGAGGCCCCACCTTTGCCAAAGTGTGTAATCTCATGTCCAAGTTTTTCGGCCAACAACACACACCAACTTTCCGGTTGATTACTGGCACAGAAACTGTCTCCAAAATATCCTATCGACTTCATATGTAGATAATTATCTACATATATTATGATGTACTCACACTCTGATTGGAACCACAAGCAAGGCACATTACCAGTGCAGTGGAAACCCAAAGACTACGAAAGCCTTCCGTGGTATGAGAACCCCGACAAGGACCAAGGGTTCACAACATCCAAAGAGAACTACGACATATACAAAGAACGTGTGGGTTGTCTGATACCATCATTCGAGCAAGTGGGCAAGGGTGTGTTCATCCCAGACGATGTTGATGCTGTGTTTGGTTATGTGTTATCACAATTTGATTTAAAGGATACTGTCTATGCATTTGCAAAGTACACCCCGGGTTTGATACTGCCTTGGCATCGGGACAACTATCCTACCTATGCAAGGAACAAGAAAGCAAAGGTAGAGGACATAGTACGGATAATGGTATTCCTACATGACCCTGCGCCAGGACATCAACTGTGGATTGAAGATCAATACTGCACAGGTCTTGCCGGCTCTTGGTTTGCTTGGCAAGGTTCTACTAAACACATGGCGGCCAATCTAGGCGAAACGTCTAGATACATGATACAGATCACTGGTAAGAATCCCAAGTAAGACAACGTTTCCACTTGTTGTTCTCAAAATGATCTTTGTTATGCACCAATACTTCAGCAAGTTCGTTGTGAACTTTTATATGATTCACTTTGGTTAGTTCCAACATACTGTCTAATGCCTTGTGCCAACGTTCATGTTTGTCTTCAATCAAGTCATAGGACTCGTCTATCACGGGTGCGAAACTCATAAACCCTAGACTACGGAATGCTTCTAACTGTCTACACGAACCAAATATTACAAAAGGTCTTTTGGCGACAATAGGTTTCGCTTCTTTCTCGCTGAACATGGCGAAGTCGTTGTGTATGGTTGTTTCTATCATGGCTGTGTAGTGAGTCATGTTGTAAATGGCAGGATCCAACAGGTCACTGCATCTTATCCGAGTGTTGAATCTGTTCCCTAAAGGTCCCAGTGTTTCCGCAGTGTGTTTCTTTGGTCTGACAACGTCCTTGCCCCAGTAACCTTTTGTGGTGTCCTTGCCAAAGTAAGTTAGAAATGTCTTATCTAATACAGGATGATTTTTTATGGTTTCATACAGCCAATCCTTATTATCGCTAGCCTCTCCCAATAATAGATCCCATTGTTTGTCTACGGTCTTCTGGTATGTGGGTAATAATTTTGTTAGCAAACCTTTACACATTTTATTCTCTTTATATAATTTAGGACCGGTGAAGAACATGTCGTTGCTGTAATCAAATTGTGTCTTGCACTCTTTCAGTGGCACCAGGTTTGATTGAAAACTCACAGGTTTACCTTCCCACTCGTTCATGAAATCAACGACTGTCTTCCATTCATTATCATCTTGGTACATTATGCCAGGCTGTAAAAGTGTGACCTTCACATGGTCAGGATCTTGCAAAGCCTCTATGATCTGTTGCCTCAACACCAACACCTCATTTGAATTACCAGCTGTGGAATTTATGTGTTTCATATTCTTATTTAATCATTGTATACGCAGTTAAATACCCATGTGAAAGTGTCAACTAAAAATGAGTATGGTAAATTAAAATCCGTGATACTCGGAAGTGTGCAAGGCGGGGCCTGGCCTACCAATGATGCATTTTTTGACCAGATGATAGATGCCAGCACGTGGCCGACCAAACTAGAAAAGATGCAATTCAATGAAAATGTTATTGCTGATACAGACAAAGAATTAAATTTATTCCAAGAACTTCTAGAGAAAAATGATGTCAAAGTACACAGGCCGAACATTACAGGACCACATTGGGCCTACAGTGCCAGAGATATATTGTTAACCGTGGGAGATAAGTTGATAGAATGTCCAACACCTTATTCCAGCAGACGAAACGAGGCAGACATGTACAAGCACGTCAAAGAGCAGGCAACTTGTAATTGGATCAAGGCACCCACACCACAGCATGATTCCGATCCAACTTTCGATGCCGCCAATGTGTTGAAACTGGATGACAAGCTGTTGTATCTTGTATCAAATACAGCAAACAGAGCAGGTGCTGAATGGTTGCAACAAACAGTGGGATCAGAGTTTGAGGTGATTACATGGGAAGGTGTTTACGCACACGCACACATAGATTCAACGTTGACTTCGTTAGCAAAAGACACTATACTTTTAAATGGATCGAGAGTAAATGCAGAGAACCTGCCAAATTTTATGAAAGACTACAAGAAGATATGGATAAACGACATTGAAGAAAAGGAGTTCCACGAATTTCCCTTTGCATCAAAATGGATTGGCATGAACATCCTGTCCATAGACCCCGAGACAGTCATTGTTGATCCACTTTACAAAAAACTGATTAAGAGTTTACAGGACCAAAAGTTCAAAGTCTTACAAACCCCATTAACACACGCAAGAACACTTGGTGGCGGATTCCATTGTGTGACCTGTGACCTAGAAAGAGAATAGATGACCATTGTCTATCAAACAAAAATTGGATTTATTGGACTGGGCAAGTTGGGTATGCCATGTGCTGAAGCAATAGCACAGAAAGGCTTCCATGTTGCGGGTTATGACATTGTGAGGAAAAGCAGTGAACATTTAGAAATTAGAGACACGATCAAAGAACTTGTACAAGACAGAGACATAGTTTTTGTTGCAACTCCTACACCACATGAAGATGGATATGATGGCAGGACTCCTACTAGTCACTTACCAGTCAAGGACTTTAACTATGAAGCAGTGACTAAAGTATTAACAAAGTGTAATCAATACATGACCAAAGATCAAACCCTTGTGTTGGTATCAACGGTGCTACCAGGGACTATCAGGAGAGAGTTTGCTCCCTTGATGACCAACACAAAACTGTTGTACAATCCATATTTGATTGCAATGGGTACCGTGGCAGACGACATGATCAATCCTGAGATGATAATGATAGGTACAAGGAAAGGTATCTACAAAACAGCACACAAGGCACAGCACCTAGAAAGTTTCTATGGAGTTGTTTGCACAAACTTCCCACGTGTAGAGTTTGGAACATGGGAGGAAGTTGAGAGCATGAAGATATTCTATAACACATTCATCAGCAATAAAATAGCATTGGTCAACATGATACAGGATGTCGCACACAAACTAGGACACATGGATGTCGACAAAGTCACACAGGCTCTTGCTAAAAGCACACAAAGGATAGTGAGTCCGGCATACATGAAAGCAGGCATGGGCGATGGCGGTGCTTGTCACCCCCGAGATAATATTGCCTTGCGTTGGTTAGCAGAGGAACTGGATCTAGGATACGATTTATTTGAGAGCATAATGACTGCACGTGAACAACAGGCAGAAACAATGGCCAAGGCCATACTGACACATGGCAATAACATATGGTTCTCTTCAGACTCATACAAGGCAGGCACAACATTGGTTGACGGAAGTTACAGTCTTCTAGTACAATACTATGTAAAGAAGCATGGCGGACAGATAGCACACGGTATAGACACTCCTGTGGAAGTGATAGTGAGAGTGCATGAGTCAGATGAATTCACAGCAGATGAAAAGACTACGATATTTGACCCATGGCGTTCATATCCAAAGTCTCATAATGTTTTTTATTATGGTGCGCCACAAGATCCTGCACAGATTTCATCACAGTAATCCGTAGTCCAGGTCTTTTTCAAATCGGCAAATTTTTCCAATAGTACCTTTGGCCTATCAACATGGCCGAAACCATGATAACAACAAGGAAATAGTTGACCGAGACTGTTCACGTACACACTGCCACCGAGATGTTCACAACTGATCTTTGATACCTTACAGGTTGATTTGCCTAAGTTTTGAGGTTTGTATCTCATATTAAGATATGCATCAACATCAAAGTCCTGAGGTTGTGCATTTTCGTCAGGCGGAAGTATCCAGTGGCTTATCGACTTGTCTGACTGTATGGCCGGCATATTGTTCCTTCCGGCATCTAATGTAAAAAAGTTATCGAATCCTAGTTGCTGAGATAATTCCCTCGCTTCTTCCACCTGTTCCATGTTGTGTTTGAATTTGATAAACTGCCATTCCGCTGTACCGCCTGCATCTATAAATGTCTTTGCTCTATCCATGACATTTTCCCATTTCACCCCTTGCCTGTATAGATGATTCGTGTCCTCGAGACCGTCGATGCCAAATACAATTTTCAGATTCTTTGTGGCAAGATCCTTATAGGTTTCCAATCTTCCTATGCCACCGTTGGTTGCTATGGTAAAATTGACACCATTTTTGTCACAAAAGCCAGCTATAGAAGGGTGCATCATGGGATCTCCGTGATTGCCACAGAAAAGTATAGATTTAACATCTCTGTAAACATCCAATATACCTGCATACTTGATTACATCGAGGTGTTTTTCTTCGAAAAAACCCGTTAACGGATACCCGTAAGCATTCCTAGGACATCCAGGACAACGTGCATTACAATAACTAGATGCCTCGATGTGTAAATTGGTAATTAACATAGTTCTATTTAAGTTAATAAATACATACGAATTAGGAGTTTACAAAATGGCAGACGCATTCAGAAACAAAAGATATTACAGGGTTCGACTAGCTGACAGCAGTCTAACTACCTTCGATGACACAGATGACGCGATAGACAAGATCAGTTTTACATCGGAATGGGACACCAACAGTCCCGATAGGACGTATGCACTAGAAGACAGTGACACAACACTGGTAATGACCGTCGAACATTCATCGGCCAGCAACCAAAGTGACTGGAAAGATGCCATAGATGACATCTGGTCAGACAGTACATCACCGTGGACTGGTGATGATTCCACACAGACGGTGGAACACTTCAAGACAGAATGGTTGAACCAAGACGGTTCAGTATCTTCAACAGCTTTATTTTAATCCACAGTCACAAAAAAGGGCGACACATTTCTGCACCGCCCCTTAGAATTATTGTATTAATTACGCAGTGTAATTGATAACTTTTCTTCCAGACTTTTTAAGTAATGAAATGATGTTTGATTTCATTGTTAAAGCTGAAGACTGAGGTGCAACACCTAAGATCTCTACTGTAAAATCTAAACCTTTAGATAATAACTTGTTAGTAGCAGTCTTTCTTTTAGTGTTTTTAACAGCCAAGTTCTTGAACTTGATCTTGCCACCATGTACTTCACCATTTACTTTGAATGAAGAAGCCGGTTCCGCAAATACACCAATTTGTTTTGCTCTTGACTTGAAGTTTCTTGTGTAAACTACGTATTGAGTTGAGTTTGCCATTGTTTTATTTTCCTTTTTAGTAGAAGAAAAAAGTGTATTGAACATACTTGTTAGCATATTGTTTCCTTTTCCTTGTTTGTTGTTAATAAAATGATCTTGAGTTTTATCTGATAAGAGTATTTTCAAGTTCATATAAAATATATTTTATACTATGATGTGTGGATAGTCAACCGCTAATTGTATAGATTGGTAATTTAATCTAGATAACAATAACAGGACAGTCTTTGCAGGTTTTTATCTAGGGTTGTAGGAACACCATGTAGTTGTTTCTTATTATTAAGCATAATGTATCCTGTGTTTTTAACACAATCAAATGCATGACGCACAGAGCTAGGAACAAAATTACCAATATAATGTATCTTTTGTGCATCATCTTTAATTTCTATATCATCTTGTTGTGGATTATAAAATATTGTTCCTGCATTGTCGCAGTCTTTCAAGTAAAGTTGCATAACTGTATCAACTCCTGGATTATCAAAGTGTGCAGGACAAGTAAAGCCAGGCAAGTCCAGCCAGAAGATTGTACTAATATTCTCAATAGTTTTTCCTAATGCTTGACCTATTGCTTCTGCTTGTGAATCGATGTGCTTTTGGATCTGCTCTAATACAGAACCAGGTGCAACAATAAGTTTTCTCCTTTCCCAATTCTCTTGCCACTCCATTTTGGTAAAAGGAATAGCTTCTAATATTTCTTTTGATAGGTTGTCCAGCAGAATGTCTGTGAACAATCCATTTACTTGAAATAAATCTTTTTTATCGTCTACTGCTTTGATCTGCATTGGTTGACTTTTTACTGATCTTGGAAAATGTGAGATTTAAGGTGTCACACACGGGACATTGTATCATTCCCTGCTTCTTTTGTTTGGTAAATGATTTAGTATCTGGAAACTGCCCTTCAAATTCTGATTTGCAGTGATGCTTACATTTTATTGTGTATCTGATCATGTTATTATTTACTATTATACTGTTGACCTTTGTGTTTGTCTACTATATTATAAAGACATGTTAAACAACTCAAGCGGATACACTAAACCACCCAAGAAGAAAACTTCACAAGGCAATGCTCATAAAAGGGTCAAGACTTCCTCTATGAACAAGCACAAGAAGAGATCTTTCAAGGCCTACAATAGGCAGGGCAAGTAATGAGAAACTCAGATACGATAAAGGCCCTAGCTGTCTCCATAGAAGAGAAAGACAACCAGATAAGATTGCTGTTGGCCCAGCAAGGCAACAACGAAGTGCAGATAGCAGAGTACAGACAGATCGTGAAAGAGCTGTCAGACAAACTGAAACTGTATGAAAGCAAATATGGCACAGTGTTTAGGCCTGCAAGGAAAGACTAATGAAGTTTGGATATTACGACGACAGGGGACTGCCCGAATCAAAGCACGGGTACCGGTGTCCGTCTTGGGTTCCAATGCCGTCGGGCAAGAAGAACGTAGTCATACTAGGCTGTTCACACACCTACGGAGAAGGTAGTGCAGACAACGAACACTGGGTACACTTCCTATCCCAACACAACACTGAAAGACTGAGGTATTGGAATCTAGGACAACCTGGGTGCAGTGCTGACAAGATCGTGAGGATACTGTATGGCTGTGAAAAATTGATAGATCCACGTATTGTGATTGTGTGTTGGCCGGCATGGAGCCGTAGAGAACGATTGGGCAAGTATGCAGAGAGTCTAACAAGTGACGCAACACAATTATCAGTTGAGAACGATGCTACAGATAAAAACAATTTCCTTAAGAATGTTTTCTTCGTAGAGAAATACGCAGAGCAGAACAAATGTAAGGTGTTTCATTGCTTTGCACAAGACTCATACGAAGAACATATCAAAGACTGCACTGTGTTAGGAGAATACACACTAAAAAACTGTTGGCCTTATTGGGACAAGTTCACAGCAAGGGATCTGCACACTGAACCCAGCCTTGCCAGTGATGGTGTGCATTATGGTGTCGAGCACCATGAACGTTTTGCTAAACTGTTCTTAGAAAAGTTTAGTGTTAAATTAAAATAAGCATTTGCGGACTCAGTTTCATAAAAGTATTTAATAGTGTGGGATAATTACTTGCACATATTTTGTTGTAACGCTCCCAGTGAAGTTCACAACACTAACCCCAAACATTAATAACTATGGAATTTGCTATACTATTGGCGGGTATTGTTTACGGCTTGATCATTGGCCTAATACCAGCCGCAGGTGCAACAACAGGTTTAATAACACTATTTGGGATCATGCCATACTTTGTGGGAGACCCCTACCTTGGTGTGATCTTTTGTGTTGCAGTTGTCGCCTCATCAACAACCGGTGATTCGTTCAGTGGTGTGCTACTAGGCATACCCGGAGCCAACTCCGCGGCCGCAACAATGGTCGACGGATTCCCCATGGCCAAGAACGGTGAGGCGACGAGAGCTTTGTCAGCCGCCATAACATCAAGCACGGCGAATGGATTGTTCTTTGGATCATTGACATTCTTGTTCCTGCCCTACTACACAAAAGTTGTCATGTACATGGGCATACCCGAACTGTGGGCATTGGTGGTGTTAGCGTTTGTCACTGTGGGTTTCGTGTCCACTAGGAAATATGTTAGGAGTGCATTGGCGATAGTGATAGGTGTTACCATAGGCTTGGTAGGAGTTGACGTGAACAACGTGCCACGTTTCACCATGGGTTGGAGATATCTAGAAGATGGCATACAGATACTGCCTTACGTTGCAGGCCTGTTCGCAATACCAGAGCTATGGAACGGTTGGTTCAACAGGAAACAGACTGCCACTATAAAAGCTGAGCACGGAAGTTGGCAAGATCTAAAACAAGGAATCAAAGATACTATCAGATGTTGGAAGGACAGCATCAGGGGAGGAGCCATAGGTTCTTTCATAGGACTACTACCCGGACTGGGTGGTGCGATGGCAGACTGGTTGGCGTATGGAGCCACGGTTGCATCTAATCCCAAAGAGAAATTTGGAAACGGAAACGTCAGAGGAGTAGTGGGGGCAGAGGGAGCCAACAACGCACAGAAAGCCGCTTCATTTATTCCAACGGTGCTGTTTGGTATTCCAGGTGCACCATTCGCCGCGATACTGATGGGACTGTTTCTATACCTGGGCATTGATCTAGGATCCCCAGACACGTTCGAAGACAAACAATTATTCAACAGCATGACCTATGCATTCTTGCTAGGCACAATCATAACTGCTGTCATCTGTTATGGACTGGCATATTTCGCAGGGTGGGTTACACGATTACCATATGTGTATTACTTTCCTTTCATACTTGCTGTGATAGTTTGGGCGACATTACAATACACAGGCGGGTGGGAAGACCTTGCAGTACTATTAGTATTCTCAATATTTGGAATACTATGTAAAAAATTCCAAGTGAGCAGGCCAGCACTGCTTATTGGATATCTATTAAGTGACCGAATATATAGCCTCACTTATCAATTAACAACACTCCACACAGTGAATGATTTAATCACAAGACCGGTCTTTATTTGTTTAATGATCTGTGTTATACTTTTACTGTATTGGGGATTAACAAAACGGAGTAAACTAGACTATGCTTAAGAAAACAATAATAGCCCTGTTGCTAATGACAACAACAGCGATGGCAGATTACAATTTGATCGTGCCACAAAAACCATCTGGTGGAACATCTGTGTGGTCACAGATAGTTGTGCAGGAATGGGAGAAACACCTAGGTGAAAAGATCAACTTGATCTACAAGCCAGGTGCCAGAGATCAACTAGGACCAAACGAGTTCCAAAACAAACTGAGGTTCGACGACAAGACAATATTAGTATCACATGGTGGTAATGGTATATCATATCTTGTTGAGCCTGTGGACTACAACTACATGGATTGGGAATCAATTGGACAGATGAACTTGAACATCATCGTTGGTGCAAGAGACAAAGCGGATACCAAGAACGGACCTATACAGTTTCCATCGGGATCTGGAATGACTCCAGAGATCATGGCAATCATTATGTTGCTCGCAGGACCAGATGGTGATCCAATAAAAACATTTGAAGACAAGATTGTTTGGGTAAAAGGCATGAAAGGTTCAGAGAGAAGACTAGCATTCATCAGAGGTGACTTGAACGCAACCAGGGAAAACCCTGCCGCTTACAAGAAACACGTGATGCCAGTTATTGGAAAAGGCGAAGCATACACATGGTTCCATCATGGACTGTTGAATGTTAAGACAGGAAATCACGACAAGGATCCTAACTTCACAGAGCCAACATTTGAAGCACTGTTTGAATCCACGTACGGTGTTGCACCAAGTGGTGACTTCTACGATGCATACAAACTGGTCAAGAGTTGGAGAGATGCATTACAGAAAGCATTCTGGGTGAACAAGGGCAATCCAAACAGAGCGAAACTTGTTGCCGCTTTGGACAAGATGATCAAAGACCCAGCGTCAGTTGCCGCTATCGAGAAGAAAGTGGGACAGTACGAATGGAGAACAGGTGCAGAAGGTGATGCCGCAGTTAGAACACTGAAGTCATTCATCACACCAGGTGCATTGAAAACACTCACTGACTTTGGAAAGAATCAGTTGGGTTACAATGCTGTGTACAAAGAAGAGCTGACGAAATAATGTACATACTGTTTACAGGGGCGCCAGGATCAAAGTGGAGTAGTGTTGTCAAGAATATCTACTGGAGTGATGACGTTGATCACACAGACTATTCAGAGGCTAGAACATATCGCCACGATGCTGATACCCCTGGACGCAGTCACTTGATGCACATCGGAGCCTACTGGGATATGGGCATGGAGTTTGGAAACGAAGTAACGGAATGGGACAAACCATTCTCACACTTCACTGAAACACGAAAACGTATCATAAAGTCACACACTTTCGCACATAAACTAAACACTCTCAAAAAGTTTGGATATCCTATAGTGATGGTGTACAGGAACGACTACGAGTGTCTGGAATGGTGGAAACTGTGTGGAGAGTTCAACATCACGTACCCAAACTACCAATACTTTGGGAACCTAGACACAATGTGGAAAAACATACAAGCAGAGAACAAAGACACAATGCAGTTCATCAAGGACAACAAGGACAGAATCACACAGCCAAAGGACAACGTGGACCTTTGCAGGCTATTAGAAATAAGTTTCCCCAACAAAGGACGACTACATAATTACGCACAGAAAGGAATACAGATATATGTCTACAAGTAATTGGGAAGAAGCAAAAGCAAGAAGCAATTATCATTTTAACAAGTGGCACAAAGACACAGACTGTGTTGAACATCTGGGCAAGTTCACGGGCGGGTGGCAGACAGAACTACAAGCAGTCATAGATGATGGCAAACCTCTCAACTGGGCCAACCGTAGAGAAGGCACGGGCAGGGAGAATGTCAATGTCGATGTGGAAGCAGAAGAGAATGATCTAAAGACAGCAGGCGCCGATCCCAAGATGACCATATACAGAGGACTGGCGGACTTCACCAAGTGCCCAACACTGCAAAGGATGACAGACTTCTTTGCATTGACCACAACAAAATCCAAACTACACATACAGTTCACAGGAGAGGTGTTGAACATGCACATAGACAAGCTGTATGATCTAGACGCTGACCCAAACAATGTTGTTCGTATCATGGTGATGTTGCAGGATTGGGAACCGGGACAATTTATAATGTATGGCAACGAACAGTTCGACAGATGGCGGACAGGTGACATACACAAGTTTGACTGGCAGAACCTACCACACTCAACAGCCAACTCCAGCAACAAGCCCAGACCCATGTTGGTAATCACAGGTGTCATGACAGACAAGACCAGAGATATATTGTCAAAGCCAATCAAGAAAAAGATATAGACTTAATCAAACTTTTAATATATATTAAAGTATGAACAAGAAAATATTCGCACAACTGCTAGGATATAGCCAGAACGATCTTGACAAGGTAACACGACCTTACATACTGGAAACATTTGGTGTTGAAGTAGCTCGTTGCGACACACTGGAGCAGTACGTAGAGGCAATAGATGTTGCCTGTCTACACAAATACTTTTCCAAGTATTGGGAAAATGACATAAAGAAATGGAAGTACTCTGGATTGGCACTGATAGACGAAGTCAACAGCCTGAGACCACGTGCTGTGCTTGATGTTGGGTGTGGATACAATGAATTCAAAGGCAAGATAAACAATCTAATAGGAATAGATCCTTACAACGACAAAGCAGACCACGAAGTTGGCACACTGGAATACAGGACTGATCAAAAATTTGATGTGATTATGTGTTTGGGCTCTATCAACTTTGGTAGTAGGGACAAGATACTTTCAGAGATAGGACGATGTGTGGACCTATTAGAAGACGGAGGCACAATGTTCTTCAGAGTCAACCCAGGTGTACAACACAACAAACCTGAAGCTAAGTGGATAGAGTTCTTTGCATGGAACGTACCTTTTATCATAGAATTATCAGAGATGTTTAACCTAAAAGTGCTGGACATACGTGATGACAGCAACCAACGTAAGTATTTCATCTACAGGAAAGTAAAATAAGCATTATTTCTAGTAGACTTGTGCTAGAATTGTGCTACAATAAAGAGTAAATACCTACAATGCAAAAACATACTAAAAGTTTATTAGAAGAATTAAGTTCGATGCCTCTTAAAAGAGACAAGGAAGAGGTTGTGGAGAGTAGAGCCTCACACATACTGGAGTCGACAATACGATTGATCACCTACATCAGGGAGAACTTCGATCAGGAGACAGCATTCAAACTTGAGAAGAAGTTCAATTCAGCGATAAAGAACATGGACGCATCCAAGTTCAGCAGGGGTGTCGCTCGTATCAAAGAGAACCAAGACATCAAGAACAACGTACTCAAAATCAAAGACGGCGAATACAAAGAGGATTAATCATGTTGATAGAAGACGTCCTTACAGAATTCAAAAGGACTCACCTGGAACACATAGAGGACATCATAATAACTGATGGCTACGTGGGTGGACAGGCAGTAGTGGAATACTTCAGAGGACTACTGCTGACACTGAAAGGCACAAGCTCAGAGGCCATGAGTGTGTCGGTCAAGTGGGACGGAGCACCTGCTGTGGTGTGTGGTACCAATCCAGACAACGGCCAGTTCTTCGTAGGCACCAAGGCAGTGTTTGCAAAAGCGGCCAAGATAAACTACACAAAGAAAGACATAGCACGGAATCACGGCACGGAGGAACTGGGACAGAAACTGTTGAAGTGCCTGGTGCATCTTAAAAAATTGAACATACCGGGTGTGGTGCAGGGTGACCTGTTGTACACAGATGAGGGCATCACGAGGAAGAACATAGACGGTAAGCCTCATCTAACATTCACACCGAACACAATAACATACGCAGTACCAGAAGGATCTGAATTATCTAAACAGATAGACAGAGCTAAACTAGGAATCATATTCCACACAACATACACAGGAGACTCGTTGGCAACAATGAACGCACAGGGAGGAGCAGACGTCAGCTCATTCGCACAGAGTCCGGACGTGTTCTTTGACAACGCATCGTACAAGGACGTGTCAGGCAGTGCCAAGTTCACGGCAGATGAGTCACAACAGTTCTACAACAGCATTGACAAACTGGAGACACTGTTGAACAGTGTGCCAAGGGACCTATCCAGTGTACTAGGACAGAACACCGACTTCGTACCAATGTTCCAGATGTACATAAATGCAATGGTCAAACAAGGCGAGTTGCCCAGCAACGTCAATCAATTCCTATTAGGATTTAAAAAGTTTTACGCAGACAGAATGCAACAGCAGATATCAGGACTGAAAGCACAGAAGGCTCTACAGTTGAGGCAAGACAAGATGAAACAGATGCCCGTGTTCCTAAGCAAAGCCAAGAAACCTTTACAGGCCATGTTGATCTTCTACAAAGCAGTGCAGTCAATGAAAGGCTTTGTTCTGAAGAAAATGAATCAAGCTATGGCAATAGGATCGTTCTCACAGACAGACAATGGACTGCAAGTAACCGAACCAGAAGGATTCGTTGCTGTAGACAAGTCGGGTAATGCTGTCAAACTGGTAGATAGATTGGGATTCTCGAGAAGAAACTTAACGGCTATCAGCAAATTCAAGAAATAGATTCAACGTCTTATTAATTTCTAAACTTAACTTCTCTTTGTTGAAAAGAGTATCGTAGTTATGCTTTCTTAATGCTTTCGTCTGCAAGTATATGTCCTGCCAATTCTTAGTTTTCAACTCCTTACACAAAGAAACAATTTTGTTAATACGCTTTTCAGGGTCCTGCTCTAGGTCATAACTCTCATCAATATAATTGCCAAATGTTTTGAACCCTATCTCTTTTAGTCTTTGTAGATAAAGATAGTTTCCATGCACCACGAAAACATGTTGTGCCATTATGGGTTTCCATATCTTCTCTGTCATGAACACTTCGTAGTCGTTGTCGTTGGTCTCCGAAACTATAGAACAGACTGTGTCTATGTATGGCAATTCATATATGTCTTGGTCCATGCCGTACTGCGGATAGTCCTGTGCCCATGGCAGTTCATATTCCACCGGTAACTTCCTATCTGGCCATTTGGTGTGCAGACTATTTTCTAGCACGCCTTTGTCTGATAATTTGTTATAAAGTTTTATCCTGTGTTGTCTAGGCATCTTGTTTAGGTACAAGAAATCATATTTTTTGTTGGAGTGATCAAAGTTAAAAGTCTTGCCTTTGTGTTTGTTGTACATGTAATACCAAAACCAACTGACCCCACCTGTCCACTTGATGTGTTCTACATCGACCTCCGGATACTGTGGTGTGTTTTTTATGTTGTCCAACGACTCCCATGGGTTTGATTTTATGAAGACAAAGCCCTGGCTGTGTAATAGATCGCAACGTCTTTTTAGTTCTGCATGAAACTCCGCATTGTCTTTCATTCTGTCATTTGCTTTTCTAACATCTATTATAGCGAATCTACGATCATAAGAGTCCAGGTCATAGTTATGCAACATGTAGTACTCCCCAGTCATCTCGAACTGTTGATCGTCAAAGGTGTTCATCTTTATAAACTTCTCGAGTTCAACATGATAACCAGTCTTCATTATGTCTGTGAGAATAAAATTTCGTTGCATATGCTCTATAAATACGTGTATGTTAACACCCTTTTTAAAGTATGTATCCGAAGCCAAGGTCATCAGAAGACATAGTGACTTGGGTAGATTCTCATTCCCAGAAGTCACAGAGAGGATATATCTCAGTTTCCTTGCGTTGACGCTATTGAGATCCATGGATCAAGGTAAAGCATTTGCCAAGACATATGCTGATCAGACCATGGCCAAAGGAACCTTTGATCAAGTCCGTATGGTCAACAACGACCTTGCCAACATGCTGGCAATAGTTTCAGGAGACCCAGAGATAACGAAGAAACTAAAAAACAAAAACCAAGCACAGGCCATGAGGCAGAGACAACCAGTGCCTGTCATGGCAGTCAGGAGATACCTGAGGTCTTTCGACGAGCCATACAAGTTCCTGACACAGTTGGAAAGGGCATTGGGCATCACGGATGCAAATTACAGGAACCTGAGAAGAGCCATAGCTGACTACAGTAACCTGGGAGACAAGACCAAGAAGCAGGTCACAGACAAACTGTTGCAACTGTTGAGGAACAAACTGCCAGGCACGGACATACACAGGCAAATCAAAAGCCTGACCTAATGATAGACGATCCACGTAGTTACTGGGTGCTCTACGGACAGCACACCGAACCAACTTTCCTAGAGGATGCAGGTGGTGGACAAGAACTCCAGAGGGATCACTCACTAGGCTACGTCAAGAGTTGGCGTGGTTGTATTGACATTGGTAGCAACATAGGACAGTGGACCAGACCACTCGCGGAGAAGTTTGAAAAGGTTTACTGCTTCGAACCAAATCCCAATTTCCGAGAATGCTTTGACAGGAACATCCATCAAAGCAACGTTGAACTGTTTCCGTATGGCCTGTCGGACAGTGAGCACATGGCCCATCAAGAATTCAGCTCCACACAAATTGAAACAGGCGACGGTGACATACAGTGCAGGACTCTGGACAGCTTCGGACTGACGGACATAGACTTCGTCAAGATAGACGTGGACGGATTCGAGATACCACTGCTGAACGGAGCCCGGAAGACATTGACACAGAACA
>Ga0209830_10002048_pt1 | contig 16708 bp, 9 predicted proteins | sample ArcticOcean_MG_C_12_FD_187439 | JGI IMG/M metagenome (GOLD analysis project Ga0209830, IMG submission 187439) | Marine microbial communities from western Arctic Ocean - ArcticOcean_MG_CB8_130 (SPAdes) (version 2) | ecosystem: Environmental > Aquatic > Marine > Oceanic | place: Arctic Ocean...
GTGATACTAATTACCCGTAGGCCTATCGTGCAACTTTTTCTTATAATTGTTTTTTTTATTACGCTAATTTTATTTTTAAATCTTGAATTTTAATATGTTAACTTATTGTGTTAAACTTATTAAGTCTAACAACTCATTTTTATAATGAGCAACCTAAGGGTGGTTATTGCATTAGGGCTCACCTCTTCCCATTTCGAACAGAGAAGTTAAGCCTAATAGCGCAGATGGTACTGCCATTTGGTGGGAGAGTATGTCACCGCCTTCTTCGAATCCCAGTCATTTATTTGGCTGGGATTTTTTTGTAAAAAAATTTACGATTGCTATTTTTTAAAAATATGATCTAAATTTATTTTAACTTTTTGTGTAAATTATATTATCCAAACCGTCTCGAGTAATAACAACTAGTATAAAAACAAAGGCTGACATTTGATAAAAATCATAAAAAAGCTTTTATTCAACAATAATTAATTTTACAGATTATTTTTATCTATAAGCTATAGACATGGAGTTTTTTTTGATTAATCATCTTTCAAATCAGTTATTTGATTTTTTTCTGGAATAATATAATTAATCTGGGTGAGACAGTTGCTTTGAATTCTTTAAGATTGTAATCTCCAAAGACTTCAAGTATTTCTAAATTAGTTTTACTGAAATACTCTTCAAATTCTTTTAATGATAGTGCGTTAACACTTTCATTATAATTGAATTTTCTATGATTGTCTTCAAATTTTATGTTTTTGTAAACAAAGTCTTTATTTGCTTTTCTTGTAATGTTAAATTTTATGTTTTTTTTTATAATAATTTCATTTTCTACTAATTCATTTTTTACCTTTTTAATATTAAAAAAGTCTATTATTCCTATTCCATTATTTTTAAGATTCATTTCAATAGCATTTAAGACATCTAAATCTTTTTTCTTATCATGATATCCAAAACTTGTGAATAAGTTAAAAACTGCATCATATTTTTCATCCATTGGAATAGAAATGTCATGTATTAAAAAATTTAAATTTTTATTTTGATTTTTTTTAGCTTCTCTAATGCTGTTTTTTGACAAATCTATGCCTGTGACATTGTATCCGAGTTTTTCAATTTCTATTGAATGTCTTCCTTTTCCACACGCAGCGTCTAATATTTTCGAATTCTTCTTTAATTTTAAGTGATTTAAAATGGTTTTGACAAATTCTTTCGCTTCATTATAATCTCTATTATCATAAAGAATATGGTAGTATGAAGAGTCAAACCAATTATTATAATTTTTATTGGAATCTAGAATGGATTTTTTACTCATATACTTCAAAATTAGAGTATTTTTAAAAATAATTTACATTCTATGAGTAATGATTTTAAGATAGTCGCTAAAACTTTTTTCGGCTTTGAACCCTTACTAGCTGATGAGCTCTTAAAGCTTGGAGCAAAAAAAATTGAAATAGGTGTTAGGAATGTAAGTTTTTTTGGAGATATTGGTTTTCTTTATAAGGCTAACCTTTCTTTAAGAACAGCTATTAGGATTTTAAAACCCATAAAAACATTTCAAATTAACGATGAAAAAGATCTTTATAGTTCTGTTTTTAATTTTAATTGGGAAGATTATCTTTCTATAGACAATTCATTCTCCATTGAGTCAGTTTTAAATACAGATTTCTTTTCACATTCACTTTTTGTTTCTCAAAGAGTCAAAGACGGTATTGTTGACCGTTTTAGAAAATTATTTGGAAAAAGACCTGATGTTGATCTAGAAGATCCAGATATTAAAATCAATATTCATATAAGTCAAAATACTTTAACAATATCTTTAGATGCATCTGGCAAACCTTTAAATCAAAGAGGCTATCGTTCTCAAACAAATATTGCACCAATTAATGAAGTTTTGGCTGCTGGCATTGTTATTCTTAGCAATTGGGACTGTGAGTCTGACTTTTTAGATCCAATGTGTGGAAGTGGAACTTTTTTGATTGAAGCAGTTATGTATGCCACCAATTATCCTCCTAACATTAAAAGAAATAGCTTTTTATTCCAAAATTGGAATGATTGGGACTCAGATTTATTTGAAATGATTAAAATTTCTGTTTTAAATAAGATTAAACCTTTTGATCATAAAATAATTGGATATGATAAGGCCCCCTCAGCTATTTTAAAATGTAAACAAAATATTATTAACGCCGGCTTTGAAGATATTATAGAGGTTTGTGAAAATGATTTTTTTAATACTAAAAAGACTAATGATCAGTTTTTACACTTATTGTTTAACCCCCCATATGGTGAAAGATTAAAAATTGATATAGAGTCGTTTTATAAACAAATTGGCGATACTTTGAAGAGTAACTATACCAATTCAAATGCATGGTTTATAACTTCTAGTTTGGAAGCCTTAAAGTATGTAGGATTAAGGCCTTCAAGAAAAATTAAATTGTTTAATGGAAAGTTAGAGAGCAGATTAGCTAAGTATGAAATTTACAGTGGATCTAAAAAAACTCACAAGCAATCAAAACAATAATTTATTTTATATTTATGGAAGTCTTTTAATCTTAATCCTTCCATTCAGCTATAAATAAATTAGTTTCTCTTGTACCATTATTATTTCTGTTTGAAGAAAAGGCTAATTTTTTTCCATCTCTTGAAAAAACAGGAAAAGCATCAAAAGTTTCACTGTGAGTCACTCTAGTAAGGTTTTTACCGTCTAAATCAATCATATATAGATTGAATGGAAACCCTCGTTCGGATTCAAAATTAGATGAAAAAAGAATTTTTTCACCAGATGGATGAAATACAGGACTCCAATTAGCATTTCCTAAATCGGTTAATTGTCTAAGGTTTTTCCCATCTGAGTCACAAATATATAGTTCCATTTCTGTAGGTTGAACTAATCCTTGGTCTAATAAATCTTGATATTCTTTAATTTGTTCTTCAGATTTAGGTCTTGAAGATCTAAATATAATTTTAGATCCGTCTGGTGAAAAGAATGCACCACCGTCGTAACCTAAATCGAACGTTATTTGTTTGACATTTGACCCATCAATATTCATTGTATATAAGTCAATATCTCCGTTTCTTGTAGAAGTAAACACTATTTTATCTCCTAAAGGAGATACCGTAGCCTCTGCGTCATAACCTTTTTCATCTGTTAGTTGGTTAATAATGTTACCATCTAAATCAGAAATAAATATATCGAATGAGTCATAGATTGGCCATACATATTTGCCTTCCTTTCTAAGTGGAACTTCAGGACAATTATCATCTTTTAAATGAGTAGAAGCATAAATTATATGTTTGTTGTCTGGTAAAAAATATGAACAGGTAGTTCTTCCTTTTCCAGTACTAACCATATTAGGTTTAGAGTCATCAAAAGTATCATCAGAATTCATTATAAACATTTGATCACATCCAACACCCCAGTCACTATTGTTGGATTGAAACACTAATTTTTCATCATCAAAACTCCAATAAGCCTCAGCGTTATCACCACCAAAAGTAACTTGTCTTATAGATTTAAAATTAGACTCATCTTCATATATTAAGTTTGATTTTTGTTTGTCTTCAGACTTACAAGAAATAAATGAAATAGTAATTAAAAAAATAAATAGATGTTTCATTAACTAAAAGCTTTGTATTTTAGGCTAAAATATGCAAATTATGAGATTATCATCGTTATTATTTTTTTTAATTTTTACTCTGTCTTGTTCAACGAATTCTGTGTACAAAAACAATATTATTTTTGATGTTGAGTATTTGTCTTCAGATGAATTAGAAGGACGAAGTACTGGTAGTAAAGGAGAAGAGCTAGCAGCTAACTATATTGAAAAAAGATTTAAAGAACTGAATGTTGAGCCAATAGGGGAAAACGGTTATTTTCAGGAATTTTCATTTAAGCAAAAATCTCACCCTCATGATACAATTTCTACTAGCGATTCAATTCAAGAAAATTCTATAACTGGGAAAAATGTAATTGGTTTTATTGATAATAAATCAATTAATACTATAGTTGTTGGAGCTCATTATGATCACTTAGGTTTTGGAGGAGAAGGTTCTTTATATAAAAGTGATAGTTTGAAAATTCATAATGGAGCAGATGATAATGCAAGTGGTGTCTCTTTAATGTTAGATTTAGCGGCAAAGTTAAAGGACAATAACAATAATAATTATATGTTTATTGCTTTTTCAGGAGAAGAGCTTGGCCTTTTGGGATCAAATTTTTTCGTTAAAAATCCAACTATTGATATTAAATCAATTAATTATATGATTAATATGGATATGGTAGGTAGATTGAATAATGAAAACACCTTAGCCGTTTATGGTTTAGGAACTTCGCCAATATTTAAACAAACGATAAAATCTAATAATAAAAATTTTAAAATTATAGAAAATGAATCTGGAGTTGGACCTTCTGACCATACTTCATTTTATTTAAATGACATTCCTGTTTTACATTTTTTTACTGGCCAACATTCAGACTATCATAAGCCAAGTGATGATTCTGAATTATTGAACTATGAAGGTATAAACTTAATCTCTGACTTTATTTATTCTATTATTTCAGACCTTAATGACAATGGTAAACTTCCATTTAGAGAAACTAAAAATGAAAGTCAAGAAACCCCCCGGTTTAAAGTTTCACTTGGAGTGATTCCAGATTATTTATATGATGGAAAAGGCATGAGAATTGATGGTGTGTCTAAAGGAAAACCTGCAGAAAAAGCTGGTTTTCAAAAAGGAGATATCGTAATTAAATTAGGAGATGAAGAAGTTACTGATATGATGTCTTACATGAAGGCTTTGTCAAAATACGAAAATGGTGACAAGGTCGACGTTCAAATTAGTCGTAAAAATGAACTTTCGATTAAAAAGGTCACTTTTTAAAGCTAAAAAATTCTAACAATATTATAATTAGTGATGTTTAAAACTTAAGTCATTATATTTAAGTTATGAAGCAGCTAATTATTTTATTAATTATTTTCAATCTACTATCCTGTTCTAATAGACAAGTTAATTTAGACTCTAATTCTTTGTCAGAATATACAATTGTGTCTGATAATAGAGCAGTAGCTGACACATTAAATGTTTACTTCAAAAAAGCTCTTGGAGTTGAATTGCCAATTGCTTCTGATATAAAAGGAAATAAAAAGTACATCCATTTAAAAAATAATTCAGATTTTTTGACTGATTATATGTCTTTAAGTTTCTCAGAATATTCGATTACTGTTCAAGGAAATAACAGTAAAATGTTAAGTTATGGTGTTTATGAGTTTCTTGAAAATTTTCTAGGTGTCAGGTGGTATTCCACAGACTTAACAGTGGTACCTGAGATTACCAGTTTTAATATTCCTTTAGATAAAGAAATTATTTATAAACCATCAGTTACTACTAGAACAGTTCATTCTAGACTTTTTTATAAAGATTCGTCATTTGCTGATAAACTAAAAGTGAGCAACGAAGCGTTCCCTAACTATGTTCCTAACGCTAGAGTTCATACTTTTCATAGGTTTATTCCCTATGATAAATTTTACGACAATCATCCAGAATATTATGCGCTAAGAAATGGAAAACGCCTTGCTACCCAGCTTTGTTTAACGAATGAAAAAGTATTAGAGATAGTCAAAGATAGTGTAGCATCTTTTTTTAAAAAGCATGATTTATCCACGGTGATTTCTGTTAGTCAAGATGATAACACTCAATATTGTATGTGTGATAGTTGTTCTGAAATTCACGAAAGAGAAGGAAGTCCAGCAGGCTCTATGATTTATTTTGTAAATCAAATTGCTAAATCTTTTCCTAACAAAACTATTTCAACACTTGCCTATCAATACACTAGAAAACCACCAATAACAAGGCCAGAGAGTAATGTTCTAATAACTTTATGTTCTATTGAATGTGATAGAAGTGTTCCAATTGATGAAGGTTGTAAAGATTTTCAAAAAGATCTTCAAGGCTGGTCAAAACTTACGCAAAACATAAGAATATGGGATTACACAACTCAGTTTACTAATTTTTTAGCACCATTTCCTAATTGGGCTACAATAAAACCTAATATTAATTTATTTGTTAATAATAATGCTAAGTGGATTTTTGAACAACATAGCAATAACCCTAGCGAATTATTTGAATTAAGAAGTTATTTGATGGCCAAACTATTGTGGAATCCAGATTTAGATTCGGATATAATTATAAAAGATTTTACTAATGGTTACTATGGTTCAGGTGGCATTTTTATTGCTAAATATATTGAAGAAATTCAATTTCAATTAAATGAAGCAAAACCTTTTTATCTGTTTTTGTATGGAGATCCTTCCCAAGCTTTTGACACTTATTTAAGTCCAGAAAATTTAAATTATTATGACAGTTTATTTAAAGCGGCCTTAGCTAGCGTTCCAAAACAATCGGGATATTATAATAGAATCGAAAGAGCAAGACTGTCAATTGATTACGCAATATTGGAAGCTTACAGGAAGAATTTTTCAAAACAATATCCTTTGAAGCGTACTAAAAATAAAGTCACTATGATTAATCCTAATGTGTTAGAAAGGCTTAATGATTTTGATCATGTGACTAATAAAAATGATATTATTTTAATGAATGAAATGGGTTTTACAGTTGATCAGTATGTGATTAATTATCAAAATGCATTGAAACTAGCTAGTAAAAATAATTTGGCTAGCGATAAAAAAGTTTCTCTATTAACTAATCCTAAAAAATATGCTAATGAAGATCCTCAAGTATTGACTGATGGAGCTTTAGGGGGTAATAGTTTTTATTCAAATTGGCTAGGTTTTGAGGGGAATGATTTGGATGCTATTATTGATTTGGATTCAATTCAAGTAATTAACAACTTGAGCCTCAACTTCCTTCAAGTAACTAATCATATAGTTTTTTATCCTTTACAGGTTCAATTTGAAATTTCAAGGGATAGTGTTAGTTGGAAAAGTTTTCCAATAATTTTAAATGAGTTATCACTTAGCCCTAAAAGTAAAGTCAATGATATCCAAACCTTTTCCCAAGTTGTTAATAAAGAAAAGGCTCGTTATATTAGAGTTATAGGTAGTAACATTGAAAAAGCCCCGCTTTGGCATCATGGAGCAGATTTACCTTCATGGATTTTTGCGGATGAATTAATAGTTGAATAATTTAAATTATGAAAAAATACATTCTTGCCATTGACGCAGGCACTACTAGCTCAAGAGCTATTTTATTTGACAAGAAAGGAATTCAGGTGGCAACATCACAATTTGAGTTTACACAAATCTTTCCAAAAGAATCTTGGGTTGAACATAATCCAATAGAAATTTGGGAAACTCAATTAAAGGCGATAAAAGATGTTGTAAATAAAACAAATATTGAACTAGATGAAATAGATTCAATTGGAATTACAAATCAGAGAGAAACTACTGTGATTTGGGATAAAAATACAGGGAAGCCTGTTTATAATGCAATTGTTTGGCAAGACAGGCGAACTGCTTTTATTTGCGATGAGTTGGATGGTTTAGGAAAAGCAAATGTTTTTTATGACAAAACCGGACTATTACTAGATGCATATTTTTCAGGTACTAAGATAAAATGGATTTTAGATTCAGACCAAAAGATAAGGCAAGCTGCTGAAAATGGAGAGCTTCTGTTTGGAACTATTGATACGTGGTTGATTTGGAATTTAACTAGGGGAGCAATACATGCTACTGATTGCTCTAATGCTAGTAGGACTCTTCTTTTTAATATTCATACTTTAAAGTGGGATGATGAATTAATGGAAATTTTAAAAATTCCTAGTTCACTTCTTCCTGTTGTTTTTGACAGTTCTGAAAAAATTGGTTGCACTCATTCTGATGTTATTGGTAAAGAGATTCCTATATGTGGAATAGCTGGAGATCAGCAAGCTGCATTATTTGGGCAAATGTGCATAGAGCCAGGTGATGTTAAGAACACTTATGGAACAGGCTGTTTTTGCATGATGAATACAGGGAACAAGCCAGTTAAATCTAATAACAGAATGTTAACAACAATTGGATGGAAAATTGGGAATGATACGGTTTATGCGCTGGAAGGGAGTGTGTTTATTGCAGGTGCGTTAGTTCAGTGGTTAAGAGATCAATTAAATATAATTAATAACGCTTCTGAAATTGAGGATTTAGCAAAGACTGTTGATAATAATGGAGGGGTCACTTTTATTTCTGCGCTTTCTGGGTTAGGGGCTCCTTATTGGAATCCTAATGCTACAGGTGCAATAATGGGTATTACGCGTGGAACTAAAAAAGGACACATTGCTAGAGCTGCTCTAGAAGCAATTGCTTTGAGATCGAGAGAAATTATAATTGAGATGCAAAAAGACTCAGGCAGAACATTTAATAATTTAAAAGTAGATGGAGGAGCTAGTAACAATAATCTTTTGATGCAAATTCAATCAAACTTACTACAAGCCAATGTTATTAGACCAAAAATTACTGAGACAACAGCTTTAGGAGTAGCTTTTTTTGCTGGTTTAGCATCTGGTTTTTGGGAATCTATTGATGAAATTAAGTCTGTTTGGGAAGTTGAAAAGCAATTTAGTCCACAAAAAAATAAAAATGATTTATTAGTTATTTCTAATTGGGAAGAACGAATTAAAAAAGTACTATAAAATTGAATAGATCGTCTAACTTAAAATTATTAAAAATAAATAAATTAACATTTGATTTTATAATAATTGGCGGTGGAGCTACTGGTCTTGGTTGTGCTCTTGATGCATCTTCCAGAGGATATTCTGTAATTCTTTTAGAAAAATTTGACTTTTGTAAAGGAACCTCTTCTAAAAGCACTAAGCTTGTTCACGGAGGGGTGAGGTACTTAGAAAAGGGACAAATAGGTTTGGTTTATGAAGCACTTAAAGAACGAGCTATTTTAAAAAAAAATGCTCCTCATTTAGTTAAACAAGTAGGGTTTTTAATTCCAGCTTATAATTTTTTTCTTAAATTTTATTATTTTTTGGGATTAAAATTTTATCATTTTATATCTGGAAGTTTAAGTTTTGACAAACCCCAAATGGTAAATAAAGAAGCCGCTTTAAAAATTGTTCCAAATGTTAATGAGAATCTGTTAAAAGGAGGTGTTGTTTTTTTTGATGGACAATTTGATGATTCTAGGATGGGAATAGATATAGCTCTAAGCGCAGATGCAAATAAAGCCTTGTTGTTTAATTATATGTCAGTAGAATCATTAATTAAAGAAAATAGTAAAATCAAAGGATTAGTAGTTGAAGATACTTTGTCAAAAGATAAATTTTCAATCAATGGAGCAAATGTCATTAATGCTACAGGAGTTTTTTCAAAATCTATAATGAATATGGATTCCTTTAAATTTAAAGCTATTATTAGACCAAGTCAAGGAATTCATTTAGTAATTGATAAAAAGTTTTTGAACGGAAATATCGGAATACTTGTTCCTAAAACATCTGACGGAAGAGTTCTCTTTGCGGTCCCATGGCTTGGCCATGTTATTTTAGGCACAACAGATACTTTAGTTAATGAGCCTTCAATCGATCCAATTCCTTCAAATAATGAAATTGACTTTATCTTGTATAACGCTCAAAAATACATGTCTCTTAAACCAACAAGAAAAGATGTGAAAAGCGTTTTTGTTGGTTTAAGACCATTAGTTGCAAAAGATTTAAAATCTAAGTCAAAAGATATTTCACGAAAACATAAAATAATCATAAGTGATACGGGATTGGTAAGTGTTATTGGGGGTAAATGGACTACTTATAGAAAAATGGCAGAAAAGGTCATTGATAAATCTATAGATATCTCAGGTTTAGATTTCAAGAAATCTATAACATCAGATTTAAAAATAAGTAATGGCTTGAAAAATATCGATTATTCTAAAGATTCTTTGAGTGAAAAATTTTATTTGTCTGAGAATTTAATAATTTATTATATAAGAAATGAAATGGCAATAAATTTAGATGATATTATGTCACGTCGTTCTCGTTGCTTATTTTTAGACATAAAAGAGAGTGTTTTTATAGCGCCAAAAGTAGTTGATATTATGGCAAAAGAGCTTTCTAAAAATAACGATTGGAAGAAAGATCAATTGAAACAATTTTATAAATTAACTAAAATATATTCAATATAATTATGAGTAGTCTATTAGCTGAATTTTTAGGAACCGCAATTCTTCTATTATTGGGGATTGGAGTTAACGCCAATACTTCATTGAAAAACACAATTGGAAATAAAGATTCGGGTTGGGTTTTGGTTTCTATGGCTTGGGGACTATCAGTTTTTATAGCTGTATTTATTACAGGCCAATTTAGTGGAGCACATTTAAATCCTGCAGTGACTATTGGTTTAGCAGTGACTGGAAAATTTTCGTGGTCTTTAGTAACTGGTTACCTGTTATCTCAGTTACTAGGTGCGATTTTTGGAAGTTGGCTAGCTTATATAACCTATATTGATCATTATAGGTTAACTAAAGATGAAGAAACTGTTCGTGGTTCTTTTTGTACAGGACCAGCAATTAGAAATTATAAAAATAATTTTTTCAGTGAATTTGTAGGAACATTTATTTTAGTTTTTGCTATATTTTTTATAGCGAAACCTAACCTTGAAATTCAAGGCGAGGTTGTGAATTTTGGTATTGGAGCTCTTGATGCTTTACCTGTTGGTATAGTCGTTTGGGTGATTGGTATGACCCTTGGAGGGACTACAGGATTTGCTATCAACCCTGCAAGAGATTTTGGTCCAAGGTTAATGTATTCTTTTCTTCCCAGAAAAAACAAAAAACCTGATTGGAGCTATAGTTGGATTCCAGTCTTGGGACCTATAGCTGGAGGTGTCTCAGCCGGTCTTTTATTTAATATTTTAATTTAATATGACAGATAACAAGAAAATACCCTGTGTTGCTGGAGCGACAGGTTTAGTAGGGTTTTGTCTTGTTGACAACCTTATAAAATTATATCCAAAAGTTATTTCTCTAACGAGAAAAAAAGTTGATTATACATCCAAGAAAATTCATAATATCGTAATTAATTATGATGATTTAAAAAATGAAAATATATTCCAAAATGTAAATCATTTATATATTGCTTTAGGGACAACTAGAAAAAAAGCTGGTAGTGCTAAAAACTTTATAAAAGTTGATTATCACTATTGTTTAGATCTAGCGAAGAACGCTTTAAAAAATGGAGTTGAAAAAATTTCTATAATATCATCAGTTGGTTCAAATCCTAATTCATCGTTGTTATATCCTAGAACAAAAGGCTTAATTGAAAGAGATCTTTCAAAACTTAACTTTAGTCATTTAAGTATTATCCGTCCAGGTTTAATACTGGGTGAGAGAAATGAGCGGCGCATTACAGAAAAAATAGCTATATACTTATTTACTGTTATCGATTATTTTTTGTTTGGAAATTTAAAAATATATAAAAGCATATTGGCTAATGATATATCAAAAGCTATGATTTATCACCTAATTAAAGGTGAAAATGGCACGCATGTCTTAGAATATGATCAGCTTATTTTAAACTCTAATAACTTCAATAATCTTAAGTAAGTTAATTCATTATCAAAGACTTTATTTTACTCTCATTTTTTTAAGATTCATAAAATGAGAATATTTTTAGTTGAAAAAGGAAAATTATAATTAAATTTAAACTCCAATTATTTTTGATATGTTTTGTAAATTTTTTATAAAACATTCTCAAATGAATATTATATTTAAATCGTGAAAAAAAATTTTATTTTTATATTTTTATTGTCTTTTTTCCTAGGCTTTTCTCAAACAAATCCAGTAGCAACAGATGTTAAAACCGCCCATTTTAAGGATGTTAATGGTTTAATACATTTAGTAGGTTCTGATGCTGAATTTGGTGTATTAACCTACACTATAGTATCAATTCCAACTCATGGGACTCTAAAAGACCCACTTAATTCTGATGCAATTATTTCAGTAGGTGAGAGCTTGACAGGAGATCTAGTGACCTTTGTGCCGCATTCTGATGAGAATCATAAGTATATTTTTTCAGGAACTACGAGTTTTACATATAAAGTTACTGATGATACTAGTAGAGAGAGTGATACAAAAACTGTTTCTGTTAAAGTCTTTGACTCTTATTTAAATCCTCCTACATTAATTGGTTCTGAAATTGATGGAAAATCTGCAGGAGACAATTTTGGAAGGTCTATTGCTTTAAGTGAAGACGGCACGATAATGGCTGTGGGCTCACCTTACAATAACGGTAACGGTGAGAAAGCAGGACTTGTACGAGTTTATAAATATAATGGAACTTCTTGGGGCCAATTAGGGATTGATACTCAGTTACAAGGTGCAGCTGTAGGTGATTATTTTGGGTCTAGTGTTTCCCTTAGTGGAGATGGAACTATTATAGCAGTTGGTTTACCATATCATACTGGAGAAAGTTCAAATTCTGGAGAAGTTAAAATTTTTAAATTTGAATCGGATTCTTGGTCTCAGTTAGGGGCCACAATTATTCCTCCATATACCGCTTCGGGTTCTAATAAGGCAGTTTCAGAGCAATTTGGTAATGATGTTAGATTGAGTAATGATGGCAAAACTTTAGCAGTTAGTGACATTTGGTTTGATAGATCGGGAGGAACTAATTCTGGAAGAGTTGTAGTTTACCGTTACGATGGATCTTCTTGGTCATCTTTAGGAGATGAATTTGCTTTATATGGTGGTAATAATGATAATTTAAGTTGGGGACTTTCGTTAAGCTCCAACGGAAATATTTTGGCAGTTGGTGGACATGAAAATGATGATGCAGCAAGTAATGCAGGACAGGTTAAAATATTTGAATATGATTCAGCTAATACTGAATGGGATTTAAAATCAACTCTTTTAGGGGACTCTTCAAACGATAAATTTGGAGCAGCTATTGACCTTAATAGTAGTGGATTAATTGTAGCCGTAGGATCTCCTTATGATAAGCCTGATAGTTTTACAGCACAAGGTTCAGTTAGTGTATATGGTTGGAATGGAACATCTTATGTAATCTTAGGCTCAGAAATTAAAGGGGAGCATAAATTCGATTATTTTGGAGCTCACCTATCTTTAGATAATGAAGGGAGTAGCTTAGCTGTAATGGCTCCAGGCCATGATAATCAAGAAAGTTCACCTTATTTAAAAAAGGGACACGTTAAAGTTTATAATTACGAAGGCTCTAGTTGGGTTCAATCGGCTGATATTGATGGTGAAGAAGATGCAAATCAAAGTACAGGGTCTAATGCAGAATCTAAAGGACAAAGAGCTTTTCTAAGTGGAGATGGATCTGTTTTAGCAATTGGTGCTGACGAAAATGATGGTTCAACTGGAACAGACTCTGGTCATGTGAGAGTTTATAAATTATTTGAAAACCAAATCATTCCAGAATCAATAAGCCAAACAGTAGCTTTTGAACTTTTTGAACAACAAACATCTTCAGAAGAAATTGTTTTAACCGGGTCAGATGGTGATAGCGGACCAAGTGATTTAATTTACATTATCACAGAACTTAATACTGCTAAATTATATGAAGGGAGTACGGAAATTACTTCAGCTGACATTCCGCACACGTTAACTGCCAATAAGGTTAAATATAATAGTAATTCTGATGTTGTAGTAAATGATTCATTTAAATTTATTGTTCATGATGGTAAAGCTAGTAGTGTGCCTGATACAGTTACATTAACAGTTATACCAGATAATGATGCTCCTATTGCTACAGATCAATCGGTCTCTACAAACGAAGATGTCGCTTTAGACGCGATTACCTTAGCTGCAACAGATGTTGATTCACCTCAAGGTGATATGATTTATATAATAGAAACCTTACCTACTAAAGGAGCTTTAAAAGAAGGAGGAACAGCAATTACAGTATCTGGAACTGTCTTAACTGCAAAAGATATTATTTACACACCTAGTTCAAATTATTCAGGTGCAGATTCTTTTACATTTAAAGTTAAAGATAAAGGAGTCGGAAGTGATGGAGTTACAGATGTTGAAACAAGTACTATTGCTGCTACAATCTCAATAACAGTTAATAATACAGATAACGATGCACCTGTTGCAGAAATACAATCTATAATACTTTCTTCAGATGCAACAGAAACAGATGTAATCACACTTGTTGCAAAAGATTTTGATGATGACGATTCAACTTTGACTTATACCATAGCGTCTCTACCTAGTAATGGAAAATTAAAAGTTGATGGAATTGAAATTTCAGCTACTGGAGATCTAAGTGGAGTGTTAACCTATAGTCCAAATGTTGATTTTAACGGAGATGATACTTTTACTTTTACAGCAAAAGATGATGAAGGAGCGGTAAGTGACCCAGCAATTGTTACTATTAGTGTTACAAACGTAAATGACTCTCCCGTTTCTAAAGATCAATCTATTACTAATAGAGAAGATACAGTAACTGATCCAGCAATAACATTAGTTGCTACAGATGTTGATGACGATGACTCTACTTTAGTTTATACAATTATGACTTTACCATCAAAAGGGATCTTAAAAGATGGTACTACAGAAATAAGTACTTCCGGAACTGATTTAAGTGGAGCGACCTTGACCTACACACCTAATGCAAATTATAATGGAAATGACAGTTTTACATTTTCAGCTAAAGACGACGAATCAGCTGTTAGTGAAATAGCTACTATATCAATTACAGTGACATCATGGAACGATCCACCGCAAGCTTATCCTCAAGTTTTAACTGCAAATGAAAATACTGCTTTACCTATAACTGTTAAAGGAGTTGATGTTGATGGAGATGAGTTAACTTATATTCTTTATTCATTGCCATCTAATGGAATTTTAAAACAAGGTGAAACAACCATTATTGCAGATGATCTTCCAAAAACTCTTTCATCTACAGATTTTTCATATGTTCCAAATGCTGATTATAATGGAGAAGATGCTTTTAAGTTTAAAGTTAGGGATATGACACCTGCTTCATTTGCTTCTACAAATGATATGATTTTTATAAATAATGGAGGAACTAATGTAACATTTGAAACTGAATTTGGAAAAACCTATTATTTAATTCAAAATACAGCTACTAAAATGGACTGGCCAGTCGCAAAGGACTTGACAGATTCTTTCTATGGAGCTCGAATGTATATTCCAAGAGATGCAAATATTGAAAAAGCAGTTTTTGATGCTATAAAATCAATGAACAGATTAGATGGGCCATTTTGGATGGGTCTCTATCAAGATAGAAAAGCAAGTGATTATTCAGAGCCAAGTGGGGGATGGACTTGGGTAGATGGAGTAAAATTAGGTTCTTCTACACGTCCATATATAAATTGGCGTTCAGGGGAGCCGAATGATGCTGGTACTGAAGATTATGGTCAATTTAATTTTTGGGCTGGTTTTAAAGAATGGAATGATATGAGTGTAGGAAATGGACAATCCTACGCATTATTCGAGTTTACTGCTGAAGACAGTACAGCGGAAATTAAAATTAATGTCAAAGAAGTTAATGATCCTCCAACTGCTAATAATCAAAACTTAACAACTGACGAAGACACTCCTTTAAAGATTAAATTAACAGGGAGTGATCCGGAAGATGATCCTTTAACTTATTTAATTAAAACTCTTCCGTCCAATGGAATTTTAAAAGAAGGTAATAATACAATATTAGCATCTGAACTTCCTAAACTTTTACCAGCAGATTCTCTTACTTATGTTCCTAATTTAGATTTTAACGGAAATGATTCTTTTGATTTTATTATCAATGCTAATTTCTTAAACTCTTTTACTAAAGCCAACGGTTTAAAGTATATAGCTCAAGATGGAGTTCCAGTAACTTATCAAAAACCAGAAGGAAAAACTTATTTCTTAATTCAGGAAGGTACAGGTGTTTCAGGAAATCCTATAGATTGGACTACAGCTCGTGATTTAACTAATACTATTGAAGGAGCAAAGATGTACGTTGTTTTGAATGCTGAAATGGAACTTTTAGTATGGAACGGACTAAAATCAATGGGTCTTACAGGTAAGGGTGGACTATACTATTGGCTTGGTCTCTATCAAGATAAAACATCTCCAGATTATGCAGAGCCTGGATTAGAGAGTCAAAATTGGGGTGGATGGACTTGGGTGGATGGAGTTACTCTAAAAGACAGAGGGTATCACAATTGGTATAATTATCCATCAGAACCAAATCAAGCTGGAGCTGAAGATTATGCTCAATTTGAATTTAGTAGTACTGGTCCAAATGGAATTCAATGGAATGACATGTCTATTGGTAATGCGCAATCATGGCCTTTATTTGAATTTTCTATTAATGAAAACACAAATAGTAATACAGCTACTATTTCTATTGAAGTTCAAAATTTAATACCATTAGCTGACTCACAAACTGTCACGTTTAGCGAAGGTTCTATTAATAATGCTATTACATTAACTGGAAGTGACCCTCAAAGTAATGCTATTACCTATATTTTAAATACAATTCCTGAAAAAGGAATATTAAAAGTGGGTGGATTGGCATTAGGAGATTTACCATTAACAGTGGGTCCTGGTGATCTTACATATGATCCACCTAATGAAAATTATTTTGGTGAGCAATCATTTAAATTTAAAGTAAATAATGGTGAAGATGATAGTGCACCAGCTACAGTTACTATAATTGTAAAGAATGTTAACGACCCTCCGGAAGGTGATCCGGGAGATTATTCAACTAAAGAAGATGTTCCTATTGATATTATCCATGTTGGAAGAGATAAAGATTTAGTAAATA
>Ga0209830_10002053_pt1 | contig 16669 bp, 18 predicted proteins | sample ArcticOcean_MG_C_12_FD_187439 | JGI IMG/M metagenome (GOLD analysis project Ga0209830, IMG submission 187439) | Marine microbial communities from western Arctic Ocean - ArcticOcean_MG_CB8_130 (SPAdes) (version 2) | ecosystem: Environmental > Aquatic > Marine > Oceanic | place: Arctic Ocean...
ATCCCATGGTCCCATAAACAGTCCAATCCCCGGCGGCACCCTGTGTGACCGCACCCTGATTAATTTTCATGAGAATGATGATGTCGATAATCGCGAGAATGATGAACGCGAGCATTGTTTTATATCATACCTATACATTTATTTTCGACGTATAACAAGTCTTGGCTTCGCCTTCAACGCCGCAATCGCACGAGCCATCGCTACTTTTTGGTTGACTGGCGTTTTTGGTTTAGGAGCTTGTATGATAACTCGTGGTTGGGATTTCTTCACGGGGATCACCATTTGTAAGGCTGTTTCACCAGTAAAGAAAGGTTTCGAGAGAACAGTCTCAAAACTTGGAATCGTATGACTCTTATTGCCACGAAGCCTGTACATCTTAACCTTTTCTGACATTCTATCCAGATATTCGGGTGATAATAGAGACTGCACGAGAGATTTCACACGTCTTTCTGTCATGTTATGAGGTTGTATCGTCAGACCATACATGGTATTCAAAAAAAAGTGTAAATCATAAAACTTATCAGACTTTCTAGAGATTCCGATGTTTTTGTAATTGTTGGTATTAATGAGAGGATTCTTAATTCGAGGAAATACAGAAAATCCAAAATCAATCATGACCGCCTCAACACCACCATTAGAAATTGTATATTTTATGTCTTTCAACTTAATTTGAATATCCTTCTTGGGAACTGAGCGCACTAAAATATTTCCACCATGAAGATCGTGATGCCTAAACCCGGGATACTTTTCCTGAATGCGGTACAGGTTATATAGCACTTGCGCCATAACAGACTTTGTCGCTTCTAGAGTGGGTCTAGTTTCGAACCATTTCTTAAGTTCTTGTCCTCTAATGTATTCGGAATAGAGAATGTCTTTGTTGTCACATGTTTTATACAAGTACATTTTGGGGACAGCAAAACCTTCCAACTTTTTTGCAATTGTGTATTCCATTTTTGGATTGATAGTGTCAAGTGCATTCTTATACTTTGCGAGTGGGATGTTATCAGTCAACGAAGGTGTCTTAATTTCTTTGTAGACGATGTACTTCTCACATTTATCATCGACACATCCACGATAGACCTTACCGTACTCACCTTCACCAATTTTTACGGCTCCCTTGGTCATCGTTCCATCTTTCTTTTTCAACCAGAGGTGTGACGCAGGGGCGCACGCCTTTTTACCCCTGAGTATTTTCTTTAGGGTAGCGTTCATGATACTATTACATTACATATTTTTGTAGTTTGTCGATACACTCAACATAGGCTTCGTCTGTGAGAACACCCCTTCTTCTCAAACTTTTGTAATGTTTGGCGACAATTTCGATATTCGATTTCATCCATTGTATTTTTTCTTTATTGAGTTCCTGATTTTTATGAATCCTCATACACTCACCTTCGTGGATGATTGCCTTACATATAGAACACCCTCTATTTAGGGTTCGTGTATCTTGACAGACACATTCGTCACCAAGACTGCACTGACCCCCAACCAACCATCCATTCATCCCCGCACCAAAATCTGTGTGCACAGCTTTATCATGTCCCAGAATGATAGAGACATTTTCCTGAACGGTTCTGGGAATACATCCATCACATTTAAACACATCGATATGAATTGGACCATCAAAGTTAATTTCATTGTTAACATTTACTAAACCGAGATTCATTATTATATTCGTAAGAAAATTAATTAATCTTACCAATATGGTTTTTTAAAGTGTATATAATTTGAAATTTACTCATCAACCTCTTCTTCGATCTCTTCCTCAACCTCATCCTCTGGGAGATCGAGACCTTGGAAGGCGAATGAAGGAAGTTTGACAGACTGTTCGAGGAGCGTCTGTTGAAGGCGAATGGTGACACCAAACTTATTATCGATGAACCAAATTTGGTTGAGATCAACGATGGCCATACACTTCTGCCCCTTCTCGATAGTGTCAAGGGTGACAGGCTGCTTCTGCATCGAGTACGCTTCGGGTACAAAAGTCCCATCGGGTTTGGTGAGAACCTTGAGTTTGATAGTAGAGGGATACTGCTCCTTACCGGGGCGAATCATAGGCTTGTAGAGGGCCTCCTTGAGAACAGCTACATTGAACTCCTTCCCGAGCCACTCCTTGGAGTTGGCAGCGACAGTATTCACGATAATGTCATCAAGCTCCTTGAGCTTGTCATGGAGCTCCACCGCCTCGGCATTATCGGGGTCGAAGGAAAGGTCCAGGGAATAGGATGTGCGTCCAGTACCTTCATCAGTGAAAGAACTCAGGCCATATGGGGATCGCATGAAAGGGAACTGAATGTAGAGTTTCTTGTTGTCGCCGGCGTTGAGATAGACAGCCTTGCCGCCATTTTTGTTTTTACGAAGTTTCGAAAATTGCACAGACTTGGCAGAGAAATCGGAGGAGCGTTGGATAGTGAGCGACATTGTTTGGTGGTTATATATATCTTAGGGGGCTCGACTTTAAGTAAGTTTTTTTGTTGGTATATATCAAAAGTAATAATGGGTCTTTTTAAAGATTGTGGTTGTGGCTGTAACGGCAAAAAGCAGGAGAACAAACTTGTCATCTCCATCATCTCTGGTTTGACATTTTTCATCGTGGCAAACCCAGAGACTTTCCGTCTCGTCAGGCGAGTATTGGGTCCCAGGATCGCCACCCCCACCGGATGCCCCTCTACGATGGGTCTCCTCGTGCACACACTAGTGTTCATCCTAATCGTTTGGGGTATGATGAACCTCAAGAAGGAACGCAAAGCCAAGTCGGGGTGTGGTTGCGGGGAAAAGAAAGTGGTGAAGAAGGGTGAGAAGGTTGTCACCGCGCCCCCAGTTCTCATGGTTGAGGTACCCGAACCCACTCCTAATTTTGGGGAGAATCAGGTTGAATTGGTCGACAGTGGTCGTAACCTCGCCCCCATGTCATTGGATTCTGCTGGTGTTCTTTTTTAAAAGTCCTCATCGAAACCAATTTCATCGGAGGTGTCGTCCATCTTCCCGTAGTCCCCCACCCGCTTCTCGAAGAAGTTTGTTTTACCGTCAAGGCTAATATTCTCCATGAAATCGAATGGATTTTTGGAGTTCCATATCGGAGGCTGACCAATCTGCTTAAGTAGACGATCGGAAACGTATTCGATGTACTCAGACATCTTATCAGAGTTCATACCAATCAAGTTACACGGGAGGGCATCAATGATAAAATTTTTCTCAATCTCGACAGCTTCCTTCACTATGGAGTGGATGATTTCAGTCGACGGTTTGTTTCTCAAGAGTTTGAAAAGTTCAACAGCAAACTCTTGGTGAAGCCCCTCGTCCCGAGAAATAAGCTCATTACTAAAACAGAGCCCTGGCATGAGTCCTCTTTTCTTTAGCCAATAGATGGCACAAAAACTTCCAGAAAAGAAGATTCCCTCGACACATGCGAACGCGAACAGACGCTCAGCGAAAGATTTCGACTTGGTATCGAACCACTTCAGCGCCCAATTGGCCTTACGTTCGATACAGGGAACGGTTTGGATAGCCTCGAAGAGTTGTTTCTTCTCGGCACCATCTCTTATATATTTATCGATGAGTTTCGAGTAGGTCTCACCATGCACCATTTCATTATGAGACTGGTAGGCATAAAATGAGCGAGCCTCTGATATCTGCACCTCATCAGCGAAATTGTTATTGATATTTTCAAAAACAATTCCATCGGATCCGGCAAAAAACGCCAGGATATACTTTATGAATTTTTGTTCGTTATCGTTTAGAGTAGTCCAGTCGTCAAGGTCTTTAGAGAGGTCCACCTCCTCAGCAGTCCAATTGGACATCTGAGCCTTCTTATAGAGCTCCCAGTGTAGGTGCTAGGATTGGTTCGTACTCTTGTTCTATATAGTCCTGGAAGTCAAAATAGGACCCGGTGTGATTTCCGTTAATAAATATTTGAGGGTAGGCTGCAACTTTTCCACCACACAACTTATTGAGTTCTTCTTTGTCGACCATGATCTTCTCATGCTCGAGACCCTCTGATTCACATAGAGACTTTGCGTGGTCACAATACTCACAACCCTCCTTCGAATAAATACTAACTTTCATCTGTGCTATTATCGCTGATTATTTTTTGGTTGAAAACTCTAAGCATGATTGTGCCCTCTGAAATAATTCAGGACGACATTGTAAAAGTGTTAGTAAACGAAGACGGACTTGAAGACGAAATGTACGGGGTTGTTGGGATGAACACCGGAAGGACTCTCGGCCTGAGATATCTCAATCCCACTGAGCTTGTTTACAAGTCTGCATGTGTCTATCAATTAGACAAAGGTGAATTATCTCCCGCACCTTACGAAAGTGTAACCGAACACCACCTAAGTGGAACAACGTTTAAGGATCTCGAGATGAAAGAATTGGGTGACGACATGTTTGCGTACTACACCGAAATCGATATCGAGGACACGGATAGTGATATTTATGACGAAGGTCAAGACGATGACTCCGATTTAGAGGGTTTTGTTGTATCTGATAATGAAGTCGTGGGTCAAGATATTCCTTTACCCCCCGGTCATGAAGCGATTGATAAAGAATGGAACAAATGGGAACCGTCTACTTCAGGTGGAAAGAGTTTCAAGGAGACTATTGATATGATCGAAACTCGTATTAGACGCCTAAGTCAGTGATGCGTTTTATGAAAATCTAAAAAAAAAGTACCAACATCAAAAACAATGCTGGCAGCTATATGGTCTCAAGTAGACACCCTAATACCTAAAGAAAATGAAGAAAAGTCAGTGAATATGAATATTTGTCGTGAATGTTCGGGAATTAAACTTATTACCAGGGAAGGATTGCCCACATGTTCAGAATGTGGGCTCGTGGATTCGTATTTTGTGGATGATACAGCGGAATGGACAAGTGGAGTCACTGATGATGGTAAAGTGAATGATCCATCCAGGTGTGGGAATCCAAATTCGAATCCAGAATTGTTCTCACAAAATTGGGGCAAAGGGACGATCATCTCTACACAACGTCATTCTACATATGAAAATAAACGCATGGCGAAGATTAACTTTCACATGTCAATGAATCACAAAGATCGGTCACTTTTCCATGCATACAAGGATATCGATGAGGCGTGTCACACACTCCCAGAAGTGGTTCTCAAAGATGCAAAGATGTTTTATAGAAAATTCAATGATGGAAAGCTCACCCGTGGTGCGGTGCGCTTGGGGGTCAAGGCGAATTGTGTGCTCTATGCGTGCAGACTCGCGCAACACCCTAGGACGACGAAGGAAATTGCGGATATGTTTGGAATTCAGTCTAAGGATATTAGTCGTACGACACAAATGTTTAAAGATACTATCATGGGTGCCACTAAAAAGAACTACGTGACGAAGGCGTTTGATGTCATGCAAAGACTTTTGAATTCATTTGAGGTGAGTCGAGACCAGCGCCTAAAATGTATCAAAATGTGTAATAGTACCGAAAACTGTGTGGATTTGATGAGTAAAACACCGAATAGTGTAGCGTCTGCGATTATCTATATGGTACTGAGTCCAGATGTAACAAAAACAGAGATGTGTGAGAAGTGTACAGTGTCTGTACCGACACTAAACAAAATAGAAGTGATCATCAAAAAGCACTTAGAGGGTAAAGCTGAGTCATAATATATGACAAAGCTTTTCCTAGCAACACCGTGCTATGGTGGTATGTGCCTAGAGAAGTATATGAGTAGTGTCATTAAGCTTCAACTCCTTTTAATAAAAGAAGGTATTCAAATGTATTTAGATACAACCGAAAATGAGTCTCTCGTACACCGCGCCCGTAATGTTTCAGTCGGTCGCTTCATGCAAAAAACAGATTGCGAACTTTTCATGTTTATCGATGCAGATGTTCATTTTGACCCCGAAGCAGTTGTGCGTCTAGTGAGGTCTGGACATGATGTGAGTGTTGCATGTTACCCTAAAAAGGTTGTGATGTGGGATCAAGCTGCAGAAGCTGTCAAAAGGGGGGACGAGCGAGACATGGGCATGCTCTCCTCGAGTCTCGTGATTAACTTTGGTGCCCAAAACCGCCCAATCGAAAATGGATTCATCGAGATTCTTGATGGACCCACAGGTTTCATGGTTATTAAACGATCTGTATTCAAAACACTCGAGGAAAAGTTTCCGGATCTCTGGTGTAAGAATGATCACCAGAATCGAGACTTTGACGACTACCATGCAGCTTTTGACTGTATGATCGACCCAGGGAATCGTCGTTATCTTTCGGAGGATTACGCATTCTGTCGTCGCTGGCAACAAAGTGACGGGAAAATATACGCCGATGTAAATACAACTCTTGGTCATGTTGGAAATTTACCCTTCAGTGGTTGCATGAATGATAGGCTTAAGGCTTAGACGCACATGTCAAATATGAACTTAGCTACTATCATCGTCACTAGATCTAAATCATGTCACGTGAAAACCCTTCACGCGATTCTTCGTCTTAACGTGAGATGTTTACAGAAAAGTATCAACAATCAAATCGTCTATGTGAATGACAACCCATTCGATAAGGCTGAAGTCATTCAACAGTTTATGAAATCACATGACCGAATCATTTTTGTTGACTTTGGTATTGGTATCGATGATACTTCACTTGACCAATGTTTTGAGAAACACGAGACTGTTGGGTGCCTCGTTTTCCCAGGTGTACGGGAAGGTGTTGACTGGAATTTATTTAAGAGTAAGGTTCTCGATGGATCCGCTGAGCCTGTATCTCAAATGGGTCTCCATTTTGACACCGAAGTTGCAAAGAAGATTTCTCCAGATATTTATAATGTGACCTATACAAATGCCAAGGCATGGATGATGAATACTAAAAGTGTAATCAAAAGTATCAAGGATAAAAAGACGGGTAACTGGAAGATTTCCCCAAAAATGTTTGAAAAATTTCAAGAACATGGTGTGCGAATTTATGCGTTTACAGCGGCTAAGTTAACGATGACATACACACATGAGTGTGTGAGTAATATCCTAAACGCCGCGGGTGTCAAAGTAAATTAAAGTTTAAGGTTGAATATAAAATATGTCCACCCCACTTCACAAATATGTCATAGACTTTATCCATACACGATGGGGAAGTAAAGACTACTTTCCCGGGCCACAACCCATCTCGATCGAACGCAAACACTTTCCCATCCTCAAAGGTGGTGACTACCTTGTATGTGAAAAGACTGATGGCGAAAGGTACATGATGATCGCGCTCATGTATGAAGGAAAAAAGAAATGTCTATTTGTAAATCGGGCTTTTAATATGTTTGAGGTTCCCATTAACCTAAAGAAAAATGCATATGATGGAACCATTCTCGATGGTGAACTGTATGATGATACACTCATGGTGTATGACGCGGTACTTGTCGCTGGACAGTCGGTGTGGAACAAAACACTCACTGAACGTCTCGAGGCTTCGAGGGGTCTCATGAAGTCGATTATTTATATGAAGACTGATACGTTTCGACTCAAATGTAAAACCTTTCATCATATGAGGGACTTTGATGTGTTTATGGATACATATCTTCCCACGGTTAAGGAGAAGATTGACGGTCTCGTATTCACACCCATCAATGAACCTATTAGAATTGGCACCCATGAGACCATGTTCAAATGGAAACCACAAGAGAAGAACACGGTTGACTTTACCATGAAGTGGGAACCTTCACGAGAAACTCATGGATTTAAAGCTGGAACACCAGCTTGGAGATTGTATGTACAAGAAAAAGGTAAATTGTATTTTGAGAGTGAGATTCCATTTAATAGAATCGAGGATGAACCCTGGTTTGAGGATGGTGCCATCGTTGAGTGTAAATACATAACACACGAAGAGCCCATGTGGTGGAGACCCCTAAAGAGGCGGACGGATAAGACACATCCCAATAATCGACGTACTTTTTATAGGACGATCGTAAACATCAAGGAGAATGTTCAGATGAAGGAGTTTTTAGATTGTAGACCATAAAGTAATGACCAGCTTCCATAGGAAGTTCGTGTTCTTCGGTACTTTCATCATTTAATAGAAACCATTTATTCTTACGCTTCACAAAACTCATATAGTGGCCATCGTATTGACGCCCCACGTGTACCGCACTCGCAATTAGATTGTACTCGACACCTGTAATGTGAATAGTTTCAATCACTTTTATGTGACTTTTCCGATCGAATGAAATCATCAAGACTTTGGGTAATTTCGAAAACACCATTCGAGTAGTCGCGACGTTGTGTACTTTACCTTGTGTGTCCTCGAAGTTTTCGAGTGTGTTCCAATCCGTGCTCTTATCTAACATCTTACCCATATCCCCACCTTCAGAGGTTATCAAATGAATACTAAAATCTTCTTCATTCGATGACTTTCCACCCGGCCAAATCGTTTCTTGTGTCTTTTTCCCATAAAACCAGTCTTTCACTACGGGATCGGCTCTCTCGAGGATATCGATGATACACATGACAGCTTCTTGAACATCGTGTTGTTCGTTTGTTTTGAAACGAGGAAATGCCTTTTGGAAAAACGTGAGCAGTGGTTTAACATCCATGGTTTCTTGACCACATGTCCAATACGCGCGGATGAAATCGGAGTATACTCTGGTAAACGAACATTCACCCCGGTACGGATTTCGTATGAAATGATTTGACATTATTGGAATATGAAGAAGGCACTGGACCGCCGTATTGAAATAGCACGTATTTCCAATGTTTTCAAAGCCTTTCATTATATTTTATGTGTAAAAAAGGCTTAAGAGAAAGACGCAAATGGTAAATGTTAAGATGAATATTGCCGAGAAAGTCCTTCCTATCTTTGAAGCCCACAAGGCTGAGGGTGACATTGAAATTGAGATTCGTCTCGGTAAGCACAATGGATCCCTTTTTGATACAAATGTTGGTAAGGATGTATGGAAACGGGTTCTCAGAGGCCTGAAGAAGTACAATGCATGGGAAAGTGTTAAGACTAGTACCGCTGAAGTATATTACAGTGACGCCAATAATGTTCGTATCACATCCGATGAAGAAACTGGTGAACAAACTATGATCCAAAAGATTAATGTTATGAAAGAAGACTTCAAGTGTGACCCTCTTGATGTGCGCTTTTGTGTGGCTCGTGAGATTCCAACACATGGGGAGTATGAGATGGACCGGAAGCGTACAAAGACGAGGCACTCCTTCGTGCGCAAGAACCTCAGTATCGATATGACCATATCATCTGGAGACAACGCTGATATGGACTCCGAGGAGGAGGCGAGTTACCAAATTGAATTGGAAATCATAAAGCCCTCTGATGTGGATTCGGTGTATAAGTTTCAAAATATTATGCAGAAGGTTACCGACCTCTCGAAATTAATATCTAAGTAAATACCAAAACAATGGTGAAAAATAATATGAGTCGACACATGTTTATTATTGTAATGATTATGATGGTTATATCAATATTCGCGACGACGAGGCGTGAGTCGTATAACCCCTGGTTTCCATGGAACTGGTTCAAGAAGTCGCCACCTCGTCCCATAAAGCCTATTCGTCCCATAAAGCCTATTCGTCCCAGAGAACCACCTCGTCTTATAGATCCTATTCGTCCCAGAGAACCACCTCGTCTTATAGATCCTATTCGTCCCATAGAGCCTATTCGTCCCATAAAGCCTTTTCGTCCCATAGATCCTAGACTAGCGTTAATACCCGAATATCGCATGGGACCACCCGATCCACGTGAGAGGTTTTTTTTAAATCGTCCCGCACAACCAATATCCGAGGGAGCCAGGGCACGGATGCAATCGAGATAAAATATAGGTAAATAACAAATGATCTACATTCTCGTAGCTCTCATTGTGTTGGCACTCATGTTTGATACGCGTAAGAAATCCACAGAGGTTGAGGGTTCCAAATACTTCTATATCAGTGATGGCGCGTCTAAGGATATGTATCTCAGGATGCATGCCGATGGGATGAATCGTGAGATGCTTAAAAAGTTCGTCTCGATGGAGGATCGTTTTCTTGAGCTCGAAAAGAGTTCAGTGTGTACAGGTATTCCTGATATAGTGCAAGCGATTCTTATTTCTAATAAAATGAAAGAAACATTTACCAAGTATGATTTTTCGTACCATACCATTCACCTCAAACAGGTGGCTGAACCAAACAAAGTCGTAAATACCAAAATTAAATGTTAACATTTAATTTTGGCACTGTCTATATCACCTGCGTGATGAGCTTGTTGTCACCCTCATCACGTTTCATAATTTCTCAACCCGAGCTCTAACCGCTCCGTTAATTCCTTTAGGCCGCACATTTGAATTTGCATTAGCTCTAAACTTCAACCAATATTGTCTGTACTCCACCATCTTCTTGTTTGAGGGGGGGGTCTTTTTGCTCATGATGTAGTTAGCAGCCGCGCGACGGTAATCACCCCTATTATTGAACGTAATACCATTGACACTCACTGCGTTCATGAGATACTTTCTCTCGAGTTCCCTCTTTCTCTCCATCTTCCAACGACTAACGACAGTCTTCTTGACCACATCGATATCCTTCTTGAAGGCGACACCAGTCTTATTCTTCTTGTTGATGCTGTTGAGTGCCACCTTCATGTTACGGACATCCTGGTTAAGATTGGGCTTGTACCTCTTCATCCATTTGTCACCATAGAGTTTGGTGAGGTCCTTACGGATAGAGTTCTCGTCGAGTCCCCTCTTCTTCATGACCTCAGCCTTTTTCACATTACGTTTCGCATTCGCGGCGGTACCCTGTACCTGCCTTTTTGTTGGGGCGGGTGGGGACTTGGGTTTGGGTTTGGGCTTAGCCAAGTTGTTCCTTACCTGCTCAATCTTCTTGCACAACGTTGCCTTGGTTTCATTCTCATCAGGTTTGATTTTGAGAATCGCAGCCACACGGAGAAGCTCCTCTTTCTTCATATCCCCGCATATTTTACGACCGACCTTGAAATTCTTGTTTGTACCAATGAGTGCTACATTCTTATTCTTGTTTGTGTTTTTGAAGGTTACATTCTTCTTACCAGTTTTATTCCGGATTCTTGTACAAATCTCATCCTTGGTCGCAACCCGAGAACCATCTTGTACCTTCATCCTGAAATTGACTACACCCATACGTCGCGCGAGATCGACGAGTTCTGGTTTCTTCATACGCGCACACATTTTTGAGTCGATCATAATCGCATTCAATTGGTTTGTCGTGAGTACACGTTTAGCATATTTCCTCTTCGGTTTGGAGGGAGTCTTCGCTTTGGCCTTGGTCTTGGTCTTGGTACCAGCCTTTATTCCCTTTTCAAAAACACCAGTTACATTGATTTGGTCATTAGCATCCAAATCTTCAACAAACTTCTTCCCAAAGTCATAGGCTTTCAACATATCCCCGGGATTTTTCGCACCCGAAATTTGTACATTACCACTCGCGGAGAGAATATATTTGTTTTCCCCAAAGTAGGCATATAGGAAAGGGGCTAGTTCGGGTTCATAAGAAACGCGTGTCATACCATAACGTTCCGCATTTCTGGCAATGTCAGTCAAACTCTTGAAATTTCCATTAATCCTAAACTGACCACTGAGGTTATTGTATGTGAAGGGGTTATAGAAGTATGGTTGTTTCTCGGTATATGTATCGACGATGAATTTACGGATGAGTTCGGGTTGGTTGGCAATGTTTGTACCAACAAAACCACCCGAGAACCTAATCTTACCATTTCGGTAAAAGTTTACGGTGGCACCTTTACTTTCTATGTCGTTCGACAGAGTCAACATTAATTGCGCACTGAAAAAGTTTTTATTCATATCACCTTTGGGACCGGCTTCTCTGGTATGAGAAAAACCCGTTTTAAACTGACCATAAAGACCTTTTATCTCTCGAGTGTCTATATAAAGACCTTCACCAATAGGGGTTTTACCGAGTGGTCCTTTTGAAAGTATAGTCTTGAGATTAACAAGTACATCTTTTTGACCAAATCCAGAATCAACCGTAGCATTGAACATACCTGGATTGAGTTTAGTCGTTTGGAGAGCTTTACTCTCAAACTCGCGGAGCATATTATTTATCATTTTTTCACTGTTCGATGTAAGTTTTACATCCGCAAATTCTTCCCGGAGTGGTTCGTAATTGCTATTACTAATCAGGTTTTGTTGGAGGCGTTGGGGTACCTGGACACGAGGAGGTCGAGGAGGTGTACGGAATCCCGCAGCGCGTTCGCGCTCTTTTCGAAGCATGGTCTCTTCGAGTTCTCTCGCAAAATTATCATCATTTGAGTTGGAGTTTGATACCTCTACACCAGATTGACGGACAAATTCTTTGACCCTCTGGCTCATATTACTAAAGGTATATATTTTTTTTAGTTATCGTCTGTGAAAGCTAAGTCATCATTGACGATGTCTAAACCGAAAATGATAGGTTGATTTTTAAGGAGCTGTCCCTTGTATTTGACCGTAGTGTTACGCACCTCAACTTCACGGGAACTGAATGGTCCAGCGTAAAAATCGGAGTGAAACTTGTGGCTCCCAAGATTGTTTTCCTTACAGTGTTGGTTAAACTTGGCAATGAACTCCTTCTGTGGGACAAATAGTTCTTCACCCGTGATAATGTAGGTAGATTCCAGAAAGTTTGTGAGACTACTCGCAACCATGGCAACCTGCTTCTGGATCGCCTTGAAATACGCGGGTACAACATTCCAAATGTCTTTGTTTCTATATTTGTTTGAATAGTCCAGATACCCTCTCACACATTTGAGGAGAATGATTGGAAGTTCTCGATGCAGTTTCTCATCGAGTTGGGGGTCAGCATCCTGTACCTGTTTACCAAAGTTCCAGGGCAAAATACGACGAAGTACAGACCCCGAGTTATCCTTCCAGTTTGGCACTTCATTCCCACCCAACACACCTGGTACCTTCCACTCGAATGACATGGCGGTCTTGTTCTTCACAGCGATGGACACATCTTCACCAGATACAATCGATTGGAACTCCGCCTGTTCTAGAGCGAGGTCACCCTTCACCTCTGGGGCGATAAACATGAATCCATCCTTGATCGCAGAAAGACCGAACTTCTTCTCGATATTGTTGGAGAGAGTACCAACATCCTCATTATCATAGAACTTCTTGAAAACCTTTGTGATGAGAGTGGATTTACCAGAGCGAGCGATACCCTTGAAGAATGGGATCACCTGCCACCCATCCATCTCCCCAACGTCGAAACACAGGCGACCACCCATTACATAGGCCCAGTTACACACCTCATCTTCAAACTTCTGGTACTTGAGAACGGAATCGAAATAGGGTGTAGGAATCTTTGTCCAATCCTCAATATGTGAAAAGTCATCGAATTGTTGATCAAAATACTTACACGCAACAATGCTCTGGTCAAGGCATGCAAACTTATCACCTTTGTACGGGTAAAACCTACAGTCATAGACACCTCGTTCTGGGAACCACTCTTTCCCCACGAACACACCGTTCTTGAATGACCACACGTTACGTCTCTTCTTAATCTCTGGGAACTGGGCATCGCTACACTTGGAAATGTTATCGATCACATCCCTGAAAATGCTTCCTTTACTCGTAAAGTTCTTCCAGTTCATAAAGTTACTCTCCTTTTTGGGTAGGGAATACACAAACTCTTCGATCGTGAAGATCGGGTTCCACGCTCGAGTTCGAAAACCGTCAACTGTCTTAATCTCCTCGCAACATTGACCCTTGTACCGCCTGTACCCAGCCCGGTACGCCTCCTTGAGAGAAAGCATGAGACACTTTTGAAAAGGTGTTGACTTTTCAATCTCCTCATCATCCATAGTTGAGGGATCTGTATAAACACTTACCTGTGGCATAGCTGTGGGAGCAATAACTCTTTCGTATGAAATCTGATGACGTCTGACATTCTCGAAACCATCCTCAATCTGGAGAATTATATTATTGATTCGTTTGGTAATACTCACCTCATCGTCACTTGTATAGTTATTAATGTGAATTTGGACATGATTGTTCAACTGGATGAGGAATTCAACCATACGATTCTTAATCCCACGGATAGCCATAATATCGACCTGTTCAGATTTGGGAATACCATCTTCGTTGAAATTGGAGGGGTGAATGAACTGTTGGTAACCAAGTTTAGTCGCTCGGGCCATACAGGGTGAGTATCCATCTGTGTCCAATAGATACCACCTGAATTCAAGCTCCTCAATCACTTTTGAAATTTGTTCCTCATTCATCAACTGTACATCCTGCTTCCTCAGCTCAGCGAGTGCTTCATAGATATTGGGGTCCTTATCGATGAAGTGAGTTTCTCTCATTTAACTAAATACATATTTAATCCTTAAGCAATATTCATCTTGCTCACGATTTTTATCAAAATTTTGTTTTGGGTCTGGAGTTGGTTCGCAATATTAACGAGGGCGGAGCAGACCGTGTCTCCATCCTCTGTAGCCATGAGAGATGTCATGAGATCAGCGATGTCTACGCCACCCTCCACATCTTCCTCGAAGTCCTCCTCTTCAGACACAGAAAGTTCCTCATCACCTTCACTTTCAGATACAATTTCTCCTTCTTCGATTTCATCAGGCTGTGTCGACATTTTACATACACTGAGAAAAATCAAAATCGAAAATTGCGCGTTTGACCAGAATTATTTTCTCTGTATAGAGTACAACAACTCTCAAAATGGCTGGTGGTCTCATGCAACTCGTCGCTTACGGCGCCCAAGACGTCTACCTTACCGGTAACCCCGAAGTTACCTTCTTCCAGGCGAAATACAAGCGCCACACGAACTTCGCGATGGAGAACATCGAGCAGACCGTCAACGGTACTGCCGCCAACTCCGGCCGCGTGTCCGTGACTGTCGCCCGTAACGGTGACCTTGTCGGTGACATGTACATCGAACTGAAGTCGGCGATCGCGACTACCGCGACTGCGGATGTCGGTGACTGCAACTTCGTCGCCGAGCGTGCCATCAACAACGTTGAGCTTTCCATCGGTGGTCAGCGTGTCGACAAGCACTACCAGAAGTGGTGGCGCATGTACTCGGAGCTTTACTTGGACGAGTCCAAGAAGGCTACCTGGGGTAAGATGACCACTGCGGGTACCGGTAAGACCGTGTACTTGCCCCTGATCTTCTTCTTCAACAGGAACCCCGGATTGTACTTGCCTCTGATCGCCCTTCAGTACCATGAGGTGCGCATTGACATCGACCTCGCGTCCGATTTCGATACCTTCCTCAACAAGGACACCCTGAAGGTGTGGGCCAACTACGTGTACCTGGACACCGAAGAGCGACGCCGATTCGCCCAGAAGGGTCACGAATACCTGATCGAGCAGGTCCAGCACACCGGTACCGACACTGTCACCTCCTCCGGTACCAAGCAGGTCCGCCTGTCGTACAACCACCCCGTCAAGGAACTGGTGTGGTGCTTCTCCAACACCGCTTCCAAGAACTCCCTGTGGAACTTCTCCAACGCCTCCGTTGCCACCAACGTTGTGCTCGAGTCCAACCCCGACTCCATCTTGGCCGGTAACGCTTTCGTGTCCACCTCCACTTCCGGTGCTCCCCTTCTCGCCGTCGGTGACGTCGGTGGTGACACCCGATTCGTCGAAGAGGTCTGCGGTCCTCTCGACACCTTCAAGCTCATCCTCAACGGTCAGGATCGCTTCAAGGAACAGCGTGGCAAGTACTTCAACCAGGTGCAATCCTTCAACCACCACTCTGGCTCCCCCATGCCCGGTATCTACTCGTACTCTTTCGCGCTCAAGCCCGAGGAGCATCAGCCCACCGGTACCTGCAACTTCTCCCGTATCGACAACGCGCAGGTCCAGGTCGTCCAGCACCCCGCTGGCGATGCCACCAACATGCACATGTTCGCCACGAACTACAACGTTCTCCGAATCCAGTCAGGTATGGGCGGTTTGGCCTTCTCGAACTAATTTCGTACTAGTATAATTTACTCGTATATCATATCATAAAAATTAAGATAATTCAAATATCTTACTTTTTAATAAATTGAAAGGGGGGTAAATAGCTTAAAGAATAGAGGCTATTGAAATATAAAATGAGTGAAACGTACGTCATTGTACCGTTTAAATCACAGAGGTTGAATGGAATTTCATTCGCCATAGACGCACAAGATTATGATTTATACGTTGGAAAAATGCCAAGTTGGTTTTTGAGTGGTGCAAAAAGTAATTACGCCACAGCGGATTGGACAAATTGTCCCGGTGGTAGAAGAAAAATTAGACTTCATAGGTTTTTGATGTTAGGTTTGGACGATGACCCAAATAGAGTCGTCGATCACATTAATGGGGACACTCTCGATAATAGGAGATGTAATCTTAGAGTACTAACCAAGGGTGCCAATGTAGCACATAGAGCGAATCTAAATTCAAATAATACATCAGGTTCACGAGGTGTATATTGGTGTAAGACGAATAACCGATGGATCGCTTGTATTCAGCACGATGAAGATGCATGGTGGAAAAAATCATTCGAAGACAAGGATGAAGCCATACGAGAAATCGAAGAACAGCGGAAAGTGTATAACGCTATATACGGCATCTCGGAGCGACACATTCAAAAAGTACCCGAACTTGAAGAACCGAATAGACTGATGAAAGAACTTTACGAAAAAGGGACGTACGTTCATAACGTGCGGTCAGACGAATCACGAGCAGACTATAACGAAAAAAGAAGGCAAAAGACTG
>Ga0209830_10002064_pt1 | contig 16582 bp, 19 predicted proteins | sample ArcticOcean_MG_C_12_FD_187439 | JGI IMG/M metagenome (GOLD analysis project Ga0209830, IMG submission 187439) | Marine microbial communities from western Arctic Ocean - ArcticOcean_MG_CB8_130 (SPAdes) (version 2) | ecosystem: Environmental > Aquatic > Marine > Oceanic | place: Arctic Ocean...
GATACAATGCTTTCGAAGGATGCAGCACGCTGGCAAGCCTTGCGATTCCGTCGTCAGTCACCAGCATCAGATACATGGCTTTCATGGACTGCACCGCGTTGGCAAGCCTTGCGATTCCATCGTCTGTCACCAGCATCGGAAACCGTGCATTCTCTGGATGCAGCTCGTTGGCAAGCCTAGAGATTCCATCGTCCGTGACCAGCATCAGAGGCGGTGCTTTCATGGACTGCAGCGCGTTGACAAGCCTTGCGATTCCATCGTCCGTCACCAGCATCGGAGGCTCTGCTTTCGCTGGATGCAGCTCGTTGGTAAGCGTTACGATTCCATCGTCGGTCGCCAGCATTGGAAGCCTTGCTTTCCTTAAATGCACCTCGTTGGCAAGTCTTGCGATTCCTCCGCGTGTCACCATAATCGAAGGCGGCGCTTTCGCTCAATGCAGCTCGTTGGTAAGCCTTGCGATTCCATCGTCCGTCACCAGCATTGGAAACCGTGCTTTCTTTAAATGCAGCGCGTTGGCAAGCCTTGCGATTCCATCATCCGTTACCGACATCGGACGCAGTGCTTTCAGAGGATGCAGCTCGTTGGCAAGCGTTGCAGTTGACGTTCCGGACGGCACAGCAAGTCTCTCACTAACGGGTTGGCCCCGCGATGTTAAAGATAAAATAAAGTCGATCAGCATTCCAGACTCTGTTACAGCAATCGAAGACGAAGCTTTCAGCGGATGCACGGCGTTGGCAAGCCTTGTGATTCCATCGTCCGTCACCAGCATCGGCGCCGATGCCTTCAAGAACTGCACAAACCTCGCCACGTTGGTCGTCTTCCGGCCGTACGCAGGCAGCCCTAATGTAGACCTCACCGCCTTCGTACACGCAGGCGCGTTTCAAAACTGCCCAAACATCAAAGTGGTCTCAGCACCCGACGTGGTTGTCGCAGCCCTGGGCGAGCCGTACGCCGGCTGCAGCACGCTTGGCGCGCTCCCGCGAAGCGTCACGTTCTTAGCATCGAAGGTCCAGCTCGAGACGTACTTTTGGAGCATGAAGCTGCACCGCAACACGAACCGGCTCTCCGCCCGGCAGCGTGCGTGGGTCAAGCACCTGCTGACGGTTGGATCGCGGGTCCGGCTGCACTGGAAGCCGGTTAACAAAGGGCCACGGAGCTTGCCGTGCGTCCCAATACCCGAGCACCCGCCGCTGCCGTGCGTGATGAACGACGTCTGGCTGCTCGTGCTCGAGTTTGTCCCGCTGTCGGAGCTTGGCGCCTTGGCGTATGATCACGGCGGGGGAAGCACCGGTCAGTAGCCGTTGTGTTTGTGCACTACAGTACGCTACCTTTGGATTTAACATATATACAACCAATAATTTATTTTTATCAGAACAAACGAATTAACAAAATTATGTACAAAACAATAATTGTTGGTACGTCGGAAACCATTGCCTGTGCGTACAGTGCTTTAAAACACCACGGTGTTGTCAATACGAAGCTTACTGCGTTCCGAGAAGACGCATCTGCAACTGAAGTGTCCCTGCAGCAAGAGTTGATGGACAGTGCGGCACCGGCCTCAAAGGTCGTTGCAACCGACGTGCCTGTTCTTGAAGGGAGAAAGAGGGGATACAGACGTGTCTTTCTCTATGGTCTCTCCGCATGCCAAAAGTCTGCATAAATAATTGCATTGACTTCAACGCCTGGGTGCGCGGGGATAACATCGCAGTGTGTTTATAAAAATTTTGTAATAATAAAAAGCGTTACCTAACAGCTCGTCTGTCCCAGCCGTATATAAACTTATCATTAGGATCTAATAGAATCTATTCCTCATCTTCAGAGGAGGATGGCACACAAGCTACTCGCTTACGCTTGCCGTTAGCTCTTTTTTGCGGTGATTCCTCCTCCTCATCTACATCTGACTCTTCCATAATTGCAACCGGGTGGAATCGCTTGCTAACGTCTGCGGCGTACGTGTACTTGGATTGGAGGTCGTGAAGTGAAGGCGGGAATTGACGGGGCGTCAGCCAAACCTCGCCTTGTCGCTTTCCGCTTGCAAACGTCCGTTCTGTCAGCATCTTCGGTTGTAATTGCTTCGTCAGTGTTGCTAGTTTCGTTACATGATTCGTCCAGTACAACTTCGGGTACATCGGACCCTTCACGCCACCCTTGTGATCCAGAGCGGCTTGGTCCGTCATTTCGGAGGCTCTGTGGGGGCACAACACGTGGCCGTCGTCTTTAGCCCTTTCGTCCTTTCGTTTTTCCCCATCGTACGCGTCGAAGCAGGTGCACCACTCGTTGTGCGATACACGCAGCATGAATGCAGTGAACTTGCGACGGACCGGAATCAAAATCCTCTTTGCCAATACTTCGTGCATGCAATTTTCAAAGAACAGAATCATATGATTAGGTTTGACCTCGATTCCTCTCATTTGCGCTTTTAATCGTTTCAGATAAGCTTTGTTTCCTTTTGCTGGTGAGAAATCTCCCCCTTTGAAACTCGCTTTCATTTTGTGGGAACGGGGAATCAATGACATTATTTGCACGGCCGAGTTGGGATCCGGCCCCAATGGGTTCAAGTTGAGAAACCCGCCAAAAAAAACGTCGGACTCCTCCTCGACCCCCGCAGTGTTGTCGGTGTGCGGAGACTCGCTTCCTGGCGTCGACGTTCTGAAGCACATTCGGTCCGGAACGACGGAGAGGTACTTAAGACCGTGGAGCTTGGCGTACGCATGCAACGTGCCGCGCGCCGTCTTTAATGCGATTTTATCGATGGCGATGGACGATGGGTGATGGTACGCCGACGCCATATTGCACGCCCCAAATGAACCCGCAGTGTTAAGCGGGTTCAACACTGACTTTCGAATGGCGTTGAAGCTGTCAGTAAGTTCGGGCAGTTTGTCATCGAACACGAACTTATTGAACGCCGCGCGTGCACTGATGCCATCGGCATCGGAAAGGGGGAGGACAATGTATCCTTCAATGCCGAGTTCGCGCGCCTGTGCGTCGTGAGCCATGTTTTGGTCTGATGGTATTTCTTTCTGGAAGTAATTATTTCCTTGTAAAACATTTTTCGAGGATGATTCATCATAAAAATAAAAGACCTCTCTTTTTTTTTATGCTGACTTTCAATTTTTTTTGGATATATAATTTTTTTTTTCATTCACACTTTCCTATACAATCAAACGCCCACACCCTCCCCGCTTCTGATTTACTCCTCCTACTCTTGTAAAGGCGTCTTCTGCAACCACGATGCGCAGAGTCACCATACTGCTTTGCGCCTTGCTTCTAGCATCAGCGTCTTCAGCAGTGAAGACACCCGAACCAGGGATCACTTCGACCCACCATGATGATTCATCATTGGAAAACTCTGGATTTACTACTCATCAGGAAGCTTTCAAGGCGTTTTACAGACTTGGCGACGATTCAAACACCTACCGGCAAACTGCTGACGGACAGTACCACGTTCCGGGTGGATTCCGCGTCCTGTTCACCCAAAAAAAAGAAGAAAGAAAAGAACGGGAAAAAGAAAAAAGAAAAAAACAGGAAAGTGCAGACAGTGATGAAGAAGGTATGACGCAAGCAGCCAAGAAACGCAAGACAACCAAGAAGCGCCCAAACACCACCGAAGAGATTACAGTGTACGTTTTTTGCCTTTCTTTTTGTCTTCTCCCCCTCTATTGTCTCCTTCTTCTTTCTTTCTTTTTCCCTCTCCTTCCTTCTTTTTCTCTTTTTTTTTATCTCTACCTTTCTCTTTTTTACTCCCACCCCCCCCCTTCTTTCTCTCTTTCTCTCTCTGCCTATTAGGACGTTAGAGGAAGGGGCTACATTCCACTACACGCCGGGTCCCATTCCGCCCTTTCTTCCAACACGACCGAAGAAATTCGTTGGAACATCAAATTGGAAAGTGACGAAAGAAGACCTTGAAGACGACGACGTTTACGAGTTTTTACGCTACATGCAGTACGTGTGCGCTGATGACGAAGCTGAGTATGAGGCAAGGGATGTCACTTTCTTTGAATCGTCCAGCTCTGCAAAGATGAGAATTCTTGTGACGTGGGGAAAATGGACAACCCTAACCCTAAACGGTACGATTGTTTTTTTTTCTCTCTCTTTCTTTGTCTTCTCCTCCTTTTTATTTTGGCTTTAGTTTAGTTTTATTTTTTTGGTGTATGTTAACTCCCATCTCTTCCTTCGTCTCCTCTCATCTCTTCCCTTCGTCTCCTCTCATCTCTTCCCTTCGTCTCCTCCTTCTCCTCTCATCCCATCCTCTCATCTCTTCCCGTATCTCCTCTCATTTTTTCCCTTCGTCTCCTCCTTCTCCTCTCTCTTTTTTCTTTCTTTCTTTTCTTGAGCAGAGGAATTGGATGGCAACTTGGTCGACATCCGTGTTATTTTTGAAAGTGGGCAGTCGTCGTCTACACACTACCTGCGGGATTATTACAACAAACGATACTCTCGGTGCGCTTTTTGGCTCAACTGGTTTCTTTCTGGGTTGGGCTGCAAGCATTTGACTACAGGGAAGCATACGTACTCTTCACTGTCCGATGCAATCAACCAACGTGTCAAACTAATCGGGAGAAAGCGACAAGGACAAATGAGCTTCGACGTCTGCACCCCTGCCACGTGCAGCAGCAGCCAGGACGAGGCAGGACCAGGCGGACCAGCTCCTGCCTCTGCTCAAGGCAAGAAAGCCAAGTTAGCTCCTTCAGACCCCAGTGACAGAGACGACAGAGCTGCTTCCCCTGACTTAGCTCATTCAGATGGTGGCAAAGACTCAGCTCCTTCAGACTTTGTGTCTCCTTCAGACCCCAGTGACAGAGACGACAGAGCTGCTTCCCCTGACTTGGCTCATTCAGATGGTGGCAGCAAAGACTCAGCTCCTTCAGACTTTGTGTCTCCTTCAGACCTCAGTGACAGAGACGACAGAGCTGCTTCCCCTGACTTAGCTCATTCAGATGGCAAAGACTCAGCTCCTTCAGACTTTGTGTCTCCTTCAGACCTCAGTGACAGAGACGACAGAGCTGCTTCCCCTGACTTAGCTCATTCAGGTGGTGGCATAGACTCAGCTCCTTCAGACTTTGTGTCTCCTTCAGACCCCAGTGACAGAGACGACAGAGCTGCTTCCTCTGACTTGGCTTCAGACTTTGTGTCTCCTTCAGACCTCAGTGACAGAGACGACAGAGCTGCTTCCCCTGACTTAGCTCATTCAGGTGGTGGCATAGACTCAGCTCCTTCAGACTTTGTGTCTCCTTCAGACCCCAGTGACAGAGACGACAGAGCTGCTTCCTCTGACTTGGCTTCAGACTTTGTGTCTCCTTCAGACCCCAGTGACAGAGACGACAGAGCTGCTTCCCCTGACTTGGCTCATTCAGATGGTGGCAAAGACTCAGCTCCTTCAGACTTTGTGTCTCCTTCAGACCTCAGTGACAGAGACGACAGAGCTGCTTCCCCTGACTTGGCTCATTCAGATGGTGGCAAAGACTCAGCTCCTTCAGACTTTGTGTCTCCTTCAGACCCCAGCGACAGAGACGACAGAGCTGCTTCCCCTGACTTAGCTCATTCAGATGGTGGCGAAGACTCAGCTCCTTACAGAGCTACTTCCCCTGACTACCCTAACCCTAAGGTACCTCATTACAGAGCTGCTTCCCCTTCAGACCTCAGTGACAGAGACGACAGAGACAACAAAACCGCTTCCCCAGCCTCCGGTCCTTACGAGCTGCAAGTTGGTGTTTTTAAAGCAAGAGAAGGCGGAAAACACAGAGCCATCTTCCCGACGGATGTGTCGTTTTTGAAGTTGGTACAGCTTGTTCACGCTCGGTTTAGGTTGCCAGCCGAGAACAAATACGTGTTTACATACTACAAAAGTCCCAACGCCACAGAGCACACTGAAATCAGCAGCGAAGAAGGCTTGGTTGAGTACATGACGCCTGGTCCCCGTCAAGATCGATTTTCCAATCTTACCGTCCAGATCCTCTCGCCGGCAACAACGCCGAGCGATCCGCAGCTCGTCAACGTTGAATTTTCCGATTCCGACAAAAAGGTTGACTTGATTTTCAATGATCCTGACGGGGCAAACTTCGAGGACATTTCGGATGCAGCGGGGCCGTACAAGCTGACGTACGTCTACCGAGGTCGCCGTTACGGCTGCACAGAGGAAAACTGGGGCGAATGCGTCAAGCGCCTGGGCTGCGATGTCTTTCTTTACGCCGAACCTCTGGTGTTTGTGTCTCCAGTCCAAAGCAAATTTGTCGAAGGCGTGCGCAATTGGATAGGAGCACTCCAAAATGCTTGGAAGGCGCGAGGAACGCCAGGCCCAGGGCCGGACACGGACCTTGCCGGCATTGACACGCTCAAAGATGCCGCGATGGAACACTACGCCACTCAACTAGGCGAAGCTGATGTTGTAGATAGCGCCGCACACAAATCGTTGGATGCGGTGGGACTCGTTCACGTGCGCAAAGTGCTCTACGATTTTAAAACACGGGCGAAGACAGCGTGCATCAAAACGCAAAACGATCTGAACACGCGTGCACTCGGGGCGTTCAGGTCGCATTTCCAGGCAACCTACGGCGATCCTCACTGTCCGCGACTTTACGTGTACTACTTCGAGGGCGTTTGTGCCGACCCTGACGCGCCGTTTTTCATGGGCGACGTCCTTCAATTGAACGGCGACGGCACTGCTTCGAAGCGGTTTTGTTTTTTTGCTAACTTGAAGATGGACGACGACAACCAGCTGTCTCGCATCCCAAGCCACGGCAAGGTGGATGTCCGTTCCATTGTGCCAATCGGTTGCTACCCTGCTGCTGTCTGAGCTTTTTTTTATTTCATATGTCTTTTATTTCATATGTAAACATTTCGTTCGTTTATTGGTTAACCAATATTTCCACGCGATACACGAAATAATATTTGAGTAGGCTTAGCACAACAATTCCGCTCGTCGGCACTAAGCCCAGGATTAGCCCTACTTGCGCGAGGCTGGGCATGCTAGTTCCAGTCGGCGCTGCATTTTGTTGCACCATGTCGTAATTGTCAACCAGCATGCCTTGCTGAAAGATCGAGACTGCAAAGAAACAATGCAGCACAACCTTAGTGTTTAAGCTCATAAACGCCCAGAGGTAAAACGGTGCAGTTGAGGTTTTCTTATTTTGTTGCTGCATGCGCATCTCCCATGCAAACGGGACAATAAAGGCCGAAAACAATGCAATCATAGACCACAGCATCAGTTTCACCCACGGCGGTGCCCCGGACTGCGTTACCGCCGCCACGGATGGCGCCAAGCACGCACCGTACAAAACTATCATACAAGCAAAGCAAGCCCACTTAACCGCGGTTGCGCAGCTGTCCGTTGGCACCGTAGGCAGCAAAGACGGAAACAACAAGCATGGGCTAAGCACGAGCAGCAAGCACAGCAACAGCGGCGAAACTACAACGGCCATTAGCCCGTTTGCTCCAAACACAATGTTCATCGCAGCAAGCATGGTTGGAGCAGAGATTGCGTAGTCAGCCCAAAAGCGCCACTTTGTTTCCCGTTTCATTTCACTTGCGGTTGCACTCCCAATCCACCGCATGAACACGATCGCGTGTGCCATTCCTGAGACGGTCGTGTACGACGTCGCCAGTGCCAAAAGGTTGACCGTGTACGCCGGGTTCGTTGCTGGCAGCAGGCTGAACACTGTTTGGGCTTCGTCGCAGTTGTCAACGTCGTCTACGTACCGCCCCTCGCCTTCATCGTAACAGCTTTGCTGCCACGGCAAAAAAGACCAAAACTTGGCGCTGATTTGCGCCGTTGCGGTACTCTCTGACGAAAGCCCGTAGACCAAAAGAACCAAACTTGACGTCAGATGAAATGCTGCGCACACTGCATGAACCTTGGCTGCGTTTTTGTTCCTTTGCGACGAGCTCTTTGGCAGCATTGGCAAAACGTAAAAGACGCCATCGCACGTAGCAGAATACACCAATATGCAGCACTGCAGCATTACAACAACGGTCGGTCCTGGCACGCTTTCTTTCATTGGCACCATCCACGTCAATGCAGCTGCAGTCGCTGCAAATTGGCTTGCAAACTGTGCCATGATACCGGCTTGCACAGAATTGCTTTCGATTGAAAAGTTTTTGTTTACTGAAACAACTTGATAGACATACCCTAGCATCCACGAAATTGGATAAGCAATGTGAGCTGCGGCAAAAACACCCAGGCTTGCACTGTGATCAATCATCGCCGACCCGGCAATACCCACACCAATTGAAGCTAACCATACTGCAATTGACAACCAGACTTGCCACTCCGCCATATTTATTTTTAATTTTTGCAAACTGTCAGAATGCTTAATTGAGAAAGCAGTTGCAAAAAAGTACGTTAAACACACCACCACAAGGGCGGGCACATTTTTGGCCATGGTGCGTGTTAATTTATCTGTGCACATCTATATACATATATATGCTGCGTCAATCGCTGCTTTGGCCCTGTCGACGTACTCAGATCTTTCTTCGTACTTAGAGGGTTTAGCGTACTTATCAACGCATTGTTTCCAATCTGATGCATGCATCATTTTCAAAACAGGCACAAGCAAATCGAAGGGAAAGTCAGGGTCGCAGGCCAAAGAGAATATCCAGTAGACGGTTTCTACGTGGGTCATGGTACCCCGGAAAATGATACTACCAAGGTTATCGAAGACGGCGGTACCCGGTTCAACTTCATGGAGGAAGGTAAGGAGAAAATGTTTTCCAACATCAGAAAAGTCAAGCCGCCCACTTTTGAATAACGACCACTGCACAATCACCGTAACAAAATCAGCAAGCAGTACGAACGTCAACGCTTTCATGTCAATCTCCGTATAGTCCGAATTGTGCAACGCTACAAGGGTGAAGATGTTCATGAAGTTTTCCTCTGCTTTTTCGCCGAACGTACGCTCCTTGCTGTTGTACGGCCTTCCGCCGTCGAAATCAATGAACACAATGCACTGTTTCAAGGGATCCCACATCATCGAATCTGATTTGACTTCGATTTCAATGCCGCCGTTGACCATTCCGCACAGCGTGGACACCAGTTGGTCAACAGCGGAAGGCGTAAGAGTCTGGAGGTCGGATGGCTCGAGGTTCCTGCACTGTTGCATGCACGGTCCCAATTGACGATTGAATGCAATGTGAGGCAAATTTATAAGCTTCAGCCCTGCAACCACCAGCAGCGGTGCGTCCACCCGCGCTTGGTTTGATGGCTCGTGTGCCTTCTTTTTAACAAACTTGTTCTGAAACCCAACTCTGTACACCGACCCAAACGAGCCAGACGATATCTTTGCACCCAAAACATTGTTCTGTTCTTCGTTCGGGATCACAAGTTTGCCGCTTTCTTTGCGTTTGGGGGAGGACGGACCCTAAGTGTGGAGGAGAAGGAGGAGACGAAGGGAAGAGATGCGAGGATGGGATGAGAGGAGAAGGAGGAGAACAAGAGAAGAGATGAGAGGAGAAGGAGGAGACGAAGGGAAGAGATGAGAGGAGAAGGAGGAGAACAAGAGAAGAGATGAGAGGAGAAGGAGGAGACGAAGGGAAGAGATGAGAGGAGATACGGGAAGAGATGAGAGGATGGGATGAGAGGAGAGATGGGAGAAGAACACAATAAGATGAGAGGAGCGATACATAAAGAGGAGAAGAACCCGAGAGTGGGCGTAAAGTGCAGACACAAAACCAAAATCTGCGGACAAGAGAATAAATGTCCTGCGTGCACATGCTCTGTGGCACTATCTATACAAAGTGCGACAAGCAATCGAATCGGGCCACAGCAATGAAAAACATTGCGCGAACCCTTTGGGAGAGTTAGGTCCCTACGCCTAGCACACGTATTATGCACCAAGCATACTTGTTCTCTTCTCTTGTCCGCAAATTTATATATATATTTTTTTCCTCTCATTTTATGTGTATGTACTTGCATAATACGTGTCAAGGCGTTACCTACTCAAAATGCGACAAGCAATCGGGCCACAGCAATGAAAAATATTGCGCGAACCCTTTGGGAGAGTTAGGTCCCTAACGCCACCATCGCAAGCACATACACAATTATTTTTGAGGAGAGAAAACAAAAAAAAAAATTGCGGACAAGAGAACAAGTGTGTGCATATGCTCGGTGGCACTACCTGTACCTATTCAAAATGCGACACGCAATCGGGCCACAGCAACGAAAAATATTGCGCGAATCTTTGAGGATCCCTAACCCCTCCCTTGCACACGTATTATGCACCGTCGTCGCAAGCACATACACATTTTTGAGATGAATATAAAAAAAAGGGAGAGGGGAGAAAAGATATACAAAAGATATACAAAGATGTAAAGCACGTATGCGCTAAAGTAAAGTGCGCCGCACCGGTGAAAAGGGCGTGTGCTGCGATTATAATACGCGAATCTTTGAGGATCCCTAACCCCTCCCTTGCACACGTATTATGCACCGTCGTCGCAAGCACATACACATTTTTGAGATGAATATAAAAAAAAAGGGAGAGGGGAGAAAAGATATACAAAAGATATACAAAGATGTAAAGCACTTATGCGCTAAAGTAAAGTGCGCCGCACCGGTGAAAAGGGCGTGTGCTGCGATTATAATACGCGAAGATGTGCTGCGTACCGTATTGGAGGAGGCATTTGTGAAGCGCGGTATATTAGCAACAGTAGCAGAATGATCCATTATGTATTTTGGCGGTTTTTTTTTATTTGAAAACCAAAATTGAACTTTATGTTTTATTTTGTGCATGAATACGCAAAAAATTAGAGATCTCATTTTTCACCAAATATTCACTATTCACATTATTTCTACACCTTGGACCACTCGTCTAACCATTCTATCAATGGCTGCACTGTTACAATTACAACCCGCCAGTACGGCGACGGCGGCCTTACCGAGGATGTACGTTACGTATGAAGCCCATTACATGTGCATCAACCTTTTTGTGCGATGCAGCAGTGTGTACAAAAAAGAAATATATTTCTCCCTCTCTTTTTTTTCTTGGGGTGAAAAGTAATTTGGGTGGTTGCGCGCACCTTAAATACTTGCGTCCCACAGTTCCCATTGGGTTGGCAGCATGCCTTGCGATGATTAGCGTGTATGGAGCGCACGTCCTCTTGTTCTTCTCCTCTCATCCCAACCCATCTCTCGTGTTCTCCTCCCGTCCTCCTTCTCCTCTCATCTTCTCCTCTCATCTCTTCCCTTCTCCTCTCATCCCATCCTCTCATCTCTTCCCGTATCTCCTCTCATCTCTTCCCTTCGTCTCCTCCTTCTCCTCTCATCCCAACCCATCTCTCTTGTTCTCCTCCCGTATCTCCTCTCATCTCTTCCCTTCGTCTCCTCCTTCTCCTCTCATCTCTTCCCTTTGTCTCCTCCTTCTCCTCTCATCCCAACCCATCTCTCTTGCGATGATTAGCATGCCTTGCACATATATTTTCTCTTGATTTAGATGCACCGGCGCAACGGGACGGGCGCTCCATGCATGCTGCCAACCCAATGGGAACTGTGGGACGCAAGTAGTTAGGGAGCGCGCAACAAGGTGTCCAAAAAATAAATAGAGTTCCTCCCTCTCTTTTTTTTTGGTTTTCCATCACTTCTCATCCCACCTTACGCCACTCTGCCTCCATCGTGCATTCCACATCGCAGGTCAGGCAACACTCCTCGTCAGGAACGCCGTGACAGCCGAGATGCCCACAGGAACAACGAAGCCCCCGCGTCCTCCAACGATAAACCGCAGGAGAATAACGCACCCAATAGCCGCGGCACAGTTGTCCAACTCAAAGCGAAGACTACCGAGAATGGCACAGTGTGGGACACCGCGCTCGTGGTGGACGGGAGGTTCGTTGCTGCAAACTTTGCGGCCACAAGGTTGGAGGCAGAAGAAGCAGCAAAAGAAGCAGCAGCCTCAGCAGCAGCACCACTATGATACGTGTTACAAATAAATGAAAACCAATCTAATATCACGAGGAACAGACCGAACCGACATTTATTAATAGAATGACGAGTTGTGCATTGGTCGTCCCATCGTCTCGACCCTAAATCCTGCCGATCACGGTGCCCTTTCCCCAGTAGTCAACCCAAGCGGGCAGCCGCCTCTGGATAATCCCCAGCTCCGTGAGGGCAATGTAGGCCCCGTCGCCGACAGGGGCCATCCAGTTGTGCGAATGGGCACCATCAGCCCGAGCTCCCCGCGCCAGGCAGATGATGTCCCGGTCCGGGTACCAACATATTGGATTGTATGGATCGAATATCTCCTTCATGATTGTAATATTGGATGGCTCCTTCTCCGTGATTGGACTGTACTTGAGCGGGAGCTTCAGGCCCGCGACAGTCGCACAGGGGTCCTCGAGCAAGCGCTTGGCCATGGTGTAAAACACCACAAACGTTGCGCAATCCAGGAAAAGACACTTGCAGCCGACTGGCAAGCGCTTGCCCAGGAAGCCGTCACCTGCGAACTGCCGTGTGTAGGGATGCTCGCCGGGGGCGATCGTATGGCTGAACTCCTCCAAGAGCTCCAGAAACGACTTCTTGCTGTTGCAGACACCCCTTTCGAGAGCTGGGTTGCCCTTGTGGAGACTGTAGTACAACACATCAAAATCAAACCCGAGATAAGCCAACACGTTCTTGAAATTCGCCTCAATTTCGGTTGTGGTGGGCACGATACCAGGGGGCCCGAATAGGCCCAGTGGCCAAGCTTTGCCAGCGTTGTCGAGAAGGGCCCGCCGTGGGCCGCCGCCTCTGCGTTTGTGAACAGCCGGTCGTAAGAGAATGACGGTCTCGTAAGGGTGGGATGCGCCCAATCCACCGTGGCTCTTGCTATACCCAACATCGGCGACGACAGTGTGAGTTTGCGCCATGTCAATGCGAGATTCATCGGTCATGATTAAACGAAGGGCCTCAAGTCGAAGCATTTTATCATCTACGTTCACCACCATGTCCGCCTCCCCAATAAGTTTGTCAATTGGTACCGAAAGACATCCGTCACCCTCTGTTCCGGGTTTGCAAAAGAAGTATCGTACTGCATAAATCGTCATAGCTGGTTGTCTTTTTGCTGGTGTCATTCTTATGGATAGTTATATAGAGAGAGAGAGAGAGAGAGAGAGAGGGATGGTGAGAGACAGAGAGACAGAGCAACAGAGACAGATAGAAGAGGGCGGGAAAAAGACACAGATATTGGTGGCTTAACGTACGCTGCATCATCCGTAGTTGGACCGTGCGTTGCACGTATCAGCGCAGTCATTTGAGAGTGTGAAGGAAATGTGAATGTGAATTTTCTGGTAATAAAATTAGGATGATTGTGCATAATATTATGATGATTGTGAAAAAATTAGAGATCTCTTTTTTTCACCAAATATTCACAATTTTATCACATTATTTCTACACATTATTTCTACACCTTACCTTGGACCACTCATCTAACCATACCATTCAAACAATGACTACACAGTTAAAACTCCAAATCGGCACGGTGGATCCGAGAGCGTACGTTACGTATGAAGCATGTGCATCAACATTGTTCTGTGATGCAGCAATGTGTACAAAAAAAGAAAAATAGGCTTCTCCCTCTTTTTTTTCTTAATATTGAAAAGTAATTTGGGTTGTTGCGCGCACCCTAACTACTTGCGTCCCACGGTTCCCATTGGGTTGGCAGCATGCCTTGCGATGGTTAGCATGTATGGAGCGCCCGTCCCGTTGCGCCGGTGCATCTAAATCAAGAGAAAACATATATGCAATGTGTATAAAAAAAGAAATTTTTCTCCTTCTCTTTTTTTTCTTGGTGTTGAAAAGTAATTTGGGTTGTTGCGTGCTCCCTAACTACTTGCGTCCCACAGTTCCCATTGGGTTGGCAGCATGCCTTGCGATGATTAGCATGTATGGAGCGCCCGTCCCGTTGCGCCGGTGCATCTAAATCAAGAGAAAACATATATGCAATTTGTATAAAAAAATATATTGAATTCCTCCCTCCTTCTCCTCTCATCTCTTCCCTTCGTCTCCTCCTTCTCCTCTCATCCCAACCCATCTCTCTTGTTCTCCTCCCGTATCTCCTCCCATCTCTTCCCTTCGTCTCCTCCTTCTCCTCTCATCTCTACCCTCCTTCGTCTCCTCCTTCTCCTCTCATCCCTAACCCTAACCCAACCCCAATTCCTTTCCTCTTTCTTGTTCTCCTTTAGGGTTACCAGTGAGATCGTGATTGATGACGACGCTGGTGTGCCTGCCGATGAAGCCGACGGTCGAGATGACGACGACGAAGACACGGTGCAACCGATTACGCCGCCAGCGAAACGGAAACGAGTGTACCCAAAGAAACGAGTACCAGACGACGAGGAAATCATTGAAATGTATCAACGCCAGTTCGCGCAAAACTGCGGCTGCGATGGTATGGGTGATTGGTCTCGCTTTGGGTTAGGGTTTTTAAAGCTTCAAAAGCAACCCAAGATCACGACACTGAAGTGTATTGAATGTGGAGTACAAATGAAACGGGTTCTTTGGGATAAAGATTAGGACAGGGCGCACCTGATCTGGTAGTTATATGTTTGCCTTTCGTTCGTTTATTCGTTTTATATCTTTTTTTTGCATTCATTTCTCTTTTCTACACGCAACATAAATCGTATCAATCGTCAGAGTTGGGGTCCACGGGCACGATGCTTAATATAATAATATAATAGTTGGACGTATCTGCGCAGCCATTGTTTGAATGAATAGATGAGTGGTGAGAATAAAATTAGGATGATTGTCTTGGCAGATGCTAAGGTTGCGGAGGAGGCAGCAGATGCCAAGGTTGCGGAGGAGGCAGCACAAGCAGCTGCAGATGTGGAGGAGGCAGCAGCACAATTGCAGAGGAGGCAGCAGATGCTAAGGTTGCGGAGGAGGCAGCAGCATAGCATAGCATAGCATAGTCTGTTCAAGTCATTTATTATTACAACATATAATCGTCGCACAGGTCTACCCAAGCAGGGATGCTTTCCCACTCTTCCATGAAAATCTTGTCCTTTTCAACAGCAACAAAACTCAGAAGCTCTCTCTTCTCCCACATATGCTGTACAAAGGAAGGTGGCAAAGCGCTACTTCGTGAGAATTCGTAATAGACAAACCAAAATTGGTCAAAGGCCTCCATGAACTTGCCCTGGCTAGAAAATCCAGTGCACCCGCAGAAAAGGTTCGCGTCAAGCAAGGGTACCATCAGCCTCTCTCGAAAGTCTTCACCCCAAGCAGCAAAGCCGCAGTACAAAAGCCCTGCATCCTCCTGCAACGGCAGCGAACTCAGAAGTTTCACTTTAAATTCGGTCGAAAGAGCAGATGTGTGGATCATGATCTTCAGGGACAGAATGCTGCATTCTACTTCGTCTGAATCTGGGCGTGGCAATGGCAAGAGATCATCGTCTGCGGTGAGGTCGTCTGCGTAAGCCAGCGTAAGACGTTCCAAGGCCCACTTGAAGATATCTGGCAACAAGATGGTAACAAGAAGAAGGGACGACAAGAGAAAGAGGGGTGAGAGAGAGGGAGACAACTAGAAGATGGTAACAAGATGGTAACAAGGGGAAAAGAGCGAGAGAGAATGGATGACAAGAGAGGAGCAGAAGATGGTAGGGAAGGGATGACAATAGGAACAGGGCGTACCTTCGCACTGGGCACCACTCATAAGTACAGCTGCCGGTGTCGGCATTGTCTTTATTTATTGTGTTGTGTTGTTTTTTTTTTATTCTGGTAATAAAATTAGGATGAGTTTGCATAATACGCAAAAAAATGAGAGATCTCTTTTTTCACCAAATATTCATCACATTATTTCTACACATTATTTCTACACCTTACCTTGGACCACTCATCTAACCATACCATTCAAACAATGGCTGCGCAGTTACAACCCCAAATCGGCACAACGGCGGTGGATCCGAGAGTGTACGTTACGTATGAAGCCCATTACATGTGCATCAACATTGTTGTGTGATGCAGCAATGTGTACAAAAAAAGAAATTGAATCTCTTTTTTTTTGGTGTTGAAAAGTAATTTGGGTTGTTGCGCGCTCCCTAACTACTTGCGTCCCACGGTTCCCATTGGGTTGGCAGCATGCCTTGCGATGGTTAGCATGTATGGAGCGCCCGTTCCGTTGCGCCGGTGCATCTAAATCAAGAGAAAACATATATGCAATGTGTATAAAAAAAGAAATTGAATTCCTCCTCTCTCTTTTTTTTTGGTGTTGAAAAGTAATTTGGGTTGTTGCGCGCTCCCTAACTACTTGCGTCCCACGGTTCCCATTGGATTGGCAGCATGCCTTGCGATAATTAGCATGTATGGAGCGCCCGTCCCGTTGCGCCGGTGCATCTAAATCAAGAGAAAACATATATGCAATGTGTATAAAAAAATATATTGAATTCCTCCTCTCTCTTTTTTTTTGGTGTTCCATCCCACCTTTCATCTTGTTACCGTCTTCTGCTCGCCCTCTTGTTCTTCTCCTCTCATCCCAACCCATCTCTCTTGTTCTCCCCCCGTATCCCCCCTCATCTCTTCCCTTCGTCTCCTCCTTCTCCTCTCTTCTCTTCCCTTCGTCTCCTCCTTCTCCTCTCTTCTCTTCCCTTCGTCTCCTCCTTCTCCTCTCATCTCTTCCCTTCGTCT
>Ga0209830_10002071_pt1 | contig 16537 bp, 12 predicted proteins | sample ArcticOcean_MG_C_12_FD_187439 | JGI IMG/M metagenome (GOLD analysis project Ga0209830, IMG submission 187439) | Marine microbial communities from western Arctic Ocean - ArcticOcean_MG_CB8_130 (SPAdes) (version 2) | ecosystem: Environmental > Aquatic > Marine > Oceanic | place: Arctic Ocean...
GGGGGGGGGGGGGGTCGGCGATTTCGGCAACTCGGGTAGCATCTCCGTCACCTTCGCGGCGCCGGCGCCGGTGGCGCGCGTCGTTCCTCCAAACGCCGCCAAATTGGGCTGCGCGTTCGGCGGGACGTTCGGGTTCGCCAAAACCAACGGCGCCGGGGTTCCGGGTTTAATTTCGCCGCACGCCGCCGATACCTTCCTCGGTCGAATCGACTGTTTCCCCGCCTCGGATCCGTTCGTGGAAGGGTTCTTCCCGTTGCAGTTTACCCTGGACCGAGGCGGCGGACCAAACGCGTTCTCCACGGACGCGGACGCGTCATCCAACGCGCAGATTCAGTTCGAGTACGTCTCCGTGCCTCGGGTTTACGCGCTCGTGCCGGACATCGCGCACATCGGTGGGGGCGCGCTTGTGTTCATCACTGGGGCTGACTTGCGCAGGGACGGCGAGGACGCGGTGCGGTGCGCGTTCGCGAGCGGCGCGAGCGAGAACGCCGCGTTCGCGGCGGCGGTTGCCGTCACGACGGTTTCCTCCGCCCTGGTGGTGTGCGAAACCCCGAGCGCGATTGCGTCTGGGGTCGGTTCCGTGCGCGTCGGGTTGGCAGGGTCAGGCGCGTTCGGGGCGGCGGGTACCAGTGGCGGCATCTCGTCAGGCGGCAGCTTGGTCACCACGCCGCCGCCGACAATCGCGGACGTGTCGCCGACGTCCGTTTCAACGACGGGCGGTGCAATCGTTACCCTAACCGGTTCGCGACTACGCGCGGTGTCCCCCGACGACCTGCTTCACGCGTGTTTCGCGACGATCGCGCCTATTTTCCTTCGGCCCGGATCGGGGTCGTCCGTGTCTTTTATTACCCCGGCGCGACAAACAACAAGCAACGACGAATTATTTTCGCTTCGAGCGCTGCGCTCGCTCGCGGATATTGGAGCGGAGGCGCCCTTTCTGACCGGCGGCGGGAATCGCGTCGGGTTTCAAGTCACGTCGCCGTTCGTGCCTCTGCGCGACGGCGTGGTGCCAAGCGTGGTGTCATCTTTGGGGGGGGCTTCGTCCCTCCAGGCACGCCTCGTCGTGGACCGCGCGCCTGGAGTGTTTTTCAATCTGGGGGACAAGGTTTCCCTGCCGGTGGTGTTTGGAACCGGGGGGGGGGCTCGTCAAAACGGGTTCCAGGTGGTTTCCCTGGACGTCTCGTCAAACGTCGGACTCACGAACGCGTGGACGGTCACGAAGGCGCACGGGGTCCAGTTCGAAACCGTCTCTCCCGCTCGTATTTTCTCCGTAGCGCCGAAAAGCGTAGCCTCGTCCACCAGGTCTTCCACCGGGGGCGGGTCGTTGTTAGACGTGTCCGGTATGGACTTCGCGCGCGGCGATCTTGCGTCGGGCGCGGTTGGTTCGAGCGCCACGCGAGTTCGGTTCGGCGCCGTGGTGAGCGGCGTCGGTGACAGCGCAGTGCACGTCGTGTCCAGCGCGCTTCTCAGAGTAGAGGTATTCGGCGACCACGCGGCGGACTCGAGGGTCTCAATCGAAGCCGCCTCGGCACCGGGTTTCGATTCCGTCTCGCCGACAGACCCGTCCTGGTCCGCCGACGGCGTGTCGGTGGACGCGCGAACCCTCCCAAACGTGTTCCGCGCGCGTCCGAATTTCGGCACAGAACGCGGTGGCGTCTCCTGCGTCTTGACCGGCACCGGGTTCCGGGACACTGGGAGTTCCCTGAAGTGCGCATTCGGCTCCGTGACCGTCACTGCCGCGGCGTATGTCGACGTTAACCGGGTGGAGTGCGTGTCCCCGGCAAGGGCGCCTGATGCGGCGACGTTGAGTGCAACAGCCCCTGTTGGCGTTTCGATCAACGGCAGGGACTTTTCCGCGGGCGCGTTCGGGTCGGGCGCGCCCGGAGTTACGTTGTACGACACGCACCACGACACAGGGCGCGGCAACGCGCACGTCCACGGTGGTCGTGAAGCCTCCTTCGTGTACGGCGCCGCGCTTGAGGTTTTCGGGCTGGATCCGGTGAGAGGCCCGTCCACGGGTGGCACGGGCGTTGTCGTGCGCGGCGCACACTTTTTAGGGCTGTTCGCGACCGAACGTTTCGCCGCGAGCGGAATCGGCGGCGCTTTCGTATCCACGAAAGACATGGACCGGAACTTTTTCTTCGGCTGTCGCTTCGACCAGCAGGTCGTCCCCGCGTCCGTCGGTGGCGTCACCGCGAGTGCCGCTTTGTGCAGGTCACCCCCCCACGCCGCCGGGTTCGTCGCCGTAGAGGTGCGCGCCGGCAACAGCGGCAACTTCACGGTTTTCGGAACCACCTTCGAGTTCCAAGCCCCGGTCGCGGTGGAGTTGCTGTTCCCCCCAGTGGGCGCGGCGGGCGGGGGCACGCTAGTGTCGGTGACGGGCGCGAACTTCGTCCGTTCCTCTGGGGAAATTGGAGGCGAAGGCGTGGATCGCGGCCGAGGTACCGCGATGGGAAGCCAAAGCTCGGGTGGGCTCCGGTGTCGCTTCGGCGGAGGGAGCGAATCCGCGGCGTTCGCGGTGTCCAGCGCCGTGCTGCGATGCGAAACCCCTAGCTTTTCAGAAACGCAGGTGGACCGCGCGTTGGCGGTCGACGTGTCCCTGAACGGCGGGTTCGATTTCTCCACCTCGAGAACCTACTTCGAGCCCTTAGCGGAGCCTTTCGTGCTGGGTCTGGAACCGAGGGCCGGCACGGCGGGTGGCGGAACCGTGGTGAACGTGTACGGCCGAGGATTCACCGCCGACGCGCCGGTGTGGTGTAAGTTCGGCACGACCGGTCCGATTCCTGCGGAGTACACATCCAACGGCGCGGTGCGGTGTAAATCCCCAGCGAAAGCCACCGCGTCGCGAATCCCAGTGGAGGTGTCACGAGGGAACGTACTAGACCTGACGCGAGACGCGGTGCTGTTTTCGGTGTAAATGTGGGATTTTTACAAATCAATCACCGTCCGCGTTTTTTTCACTCACACCGAACGCGTTCCTTCCCCTTTCGCACTTCCACGTGCACCGAAAACACAGGCGAGTCGCCGCACCTTTGCGCGACCGCCTGAATGTCGGACTCCGACACCGGCGTGGGACCTGATGTGCGCACGCCCCTCCCTCCCGCCGCGCTCTCTTCCTTCTTCCTGACCCCCCGCGACCACGACTGTTCTTTTCCTCCTCGGAACGGCGGGTCGCCGCCGCGCGACGACGACGAGCGCGCGCGCGACACTCACTGACCCACCGCCGCGCTTCCTTCCTCGCATCTACTCACACACAGGGTTTGACCCTGTACGAGCGTCAGCGTGCCGAGCGCATCGCCCGGAATGATGAGATGATGCTCCGCTTGGGACTGCCCACTCTCGGGTCGAAACTCCGCTTGCCCACGACGCCCGCCGCGGGCGGCGCCGGCGGGTCCAAGAACCCCAATTCCTTCAAGCCCGTCAAGCGCCGCAACCCCAAGGGGAAGCCTACCCAGCCGGACCCCAACTTCGATACGGTCCTCCGCGTCCGCAAGGCCGTGGACTACACCGACGTTGCTGACGTCCCAAAGCCAGGACCGCCTAAGTGCCCCCGTGTCGAGCCCGCAAACGCACAGCTGTGCGGCGCCGCGGCTACCGGGCCGGGAACCACCCTGGAGACCCTCGATTCCAAGTACGAGAAGGACCCGGAAGCGCGCGAGCGCGCTATTTGATTGGATGTACGTCGAAAACCCGCCCCGCGATGTCCCATTTTTTTCTCGAACCGAATCGCGGGCGTCGGCGCACAGCTGTGCGTTTTCGCTCGCGACGCGACGCTCGCAGTGCAGATCTGACTTTTTTCCCGATTTCCTCATCCGCATCCTTTCGCGTCGCAGGCGCTCCGGCACACCGACCCGGTCCAGTGGAACGAAGAGTGCAAGAAGCACTGGAGAAAGATCCACGAAGACCGACGCGCGAGGCGGGTGGCCAAGGCTGCCAACGCCGCCGCTGCGATCGAGCGCCGAAAGACGGCGGCGGACGAACTCGTCGCCGTCGGAACGACGCAAAGCGCTCCGCCCGCGGCGAACGACGAGCCCATGTGCTGCGAACCGTGCCCGGTGGATGCGACGCCCGATACCGATCCAGTGGCGCCCAAGAAGGCGGGCATTGGTGGCAAGCCCTGGTACGTGTTTTCCTTCTCCGCGCTTAACGGTTTCTTTTCCCCGACCCTTGTTCTTCTTCCTTCGCGGCGTTGTCGCAAAAGCTGACTAAAAGCGTCTCGCTCGTCCGCGTCAACAGGAGGGACCCAACGTTACAACGCAGGGCCAAAAGGTGGACCGACCAGGTACGTCGCGATGCCCACGGCCTTTCCTCTTTCATGCTGTGTGTCTATCACGTGCGTGTAGAACCAACCCTCGAACATTCCTTCACAGGAAATCGAGCTGCTCTGCTCCGGTTGCGGCACCGACCAGACCAGCGACTGGGGCGCCAGCAAGATCGAAACGAACAAACCGGTCTGCGAAAAGTGCAGCAGACTACAGAGGACGCCCCCCGACCACGTGTGCGGCCCCAGCGGGTGCGGCAAGGGCGCGTCCAACGTGATGAAGTGGTACCACTCGCAGTGCGACACGGACAACAAGAAACTGTGGTTCTGCTGCTCGTGTTACGACAAAGAGGTGCGCATTCCCCAATTTCCCCAACCCTCCCTCGATGTTCCGTCGCAAACCGTTTCGCTGACGTCGCGTCGTTTGATTTTTTATTTTTCGCAGTCGCTGGAACTCGCGGACGAAGCGGGGAGGACGTGCGGGAGCTGCCCGTCTATCAAGACCTGCAAGTGGCACCCCTGCGACGGCGTACCCGATGGCTGGACTTGCCACCAATGCCACTGCAAGGAAGAAAGCTACCAGAACTTCCAGAAAGAGTACCACAAAGGATACAACAGGCCGAAAAAGCAGAAGAAAGCCTAAGCGTCGACGACCCCACCCCCGTGTTTTCCTTCCTCGAGACGCCCCATGACCCTGAACCGATACGCAACCTGATACGAGACGATATGAATCGAGATAAACAAGTGAAGTAGCAAGACGTTTATTACTTCTTCTTTTTTTATAAAAAGAAAAGCCAATTCACTACTCTACTGTAATATCTCCGCTACTCCGCTACTTGAGCCTCGCTAACACCCGTTTCGCCTGGTCCTCCAAATCGAAAAAGATGTCGACGGTGTCTTCCCCGTCCCTTCCTGCGTGCCCCCCCCCGCCACCGTCTGCGAGTTCGGCCTGGCAATTCGACACGCCTTCCCGCACTGCGTCGCATGCCTGCACCGCCTCCGCCACCGCTGCGGTCAACGCGGATGACAATGCCGGCGCCGCTGCGAGCGCGACGGCGACACCGCGACACCGTTCCGCCACGGTTTCGAGTGAAGCCGCCGCGGCTAAAGCTGCTTCCGGGGCTTCGTCTCGTGCTAGCGAACCCGCGAGCGCGCGCGTGGTATCCACGAAGAGCGCCGCCGCCTCCTCCGGCGCGACGGCGACCATCGCGCTAGTACCCGTCTCCGCGTCCTCATCAGCCGGGTGCGTCGCAAACTCCAGGGCGCGGAGCGCGGCGATTCTTAGGGCCGGAGGCGCAGACCCTTCCGGGTCGGCCGCGGCGACGAGCGCGGCGAGTACTTGCGCCGATGTCCCTCTAGTCGCGGCGCCGCACATGTTCGCCAGGGCGCCAAGTGTTTCAGCTGCCGCAATTGCTTCGCCAATATCTCCGGTGGTAACCGCGGTTCGCCCGCGACGGCCGCCTCCCGGCGCCGCCTCCGCGCCGACGGATACCTCGAGCACCGCAATCGCAGCCGCGGTCGCGCCCGGGAGCCACGGGGCTAACCTCCGGTCCAGCGCCACGGCGAGCCGCGCGAAAACTCGAAGCGAGCACTCTCTTGAAGTCGAAGACGATGTCGCAGCTGACTCAGAAAGCCGCCGAGTCGCCGCGTCCAACAGCGCGTCCACCGTCCCGGCCGGCGCCGCGTGCTCGCCCGTCGCCGCAACGACGGCGGCCATCGCCGCTAGCGCGCGTGCTCGAACGGCATCCGCCGCCTCTTCCCCCGGCGCCGTTCCCGAGCCGGCGAGCTTCGCTAACGCAGAAAGTGTCTCCCCCGCGTACGGCTCAAACTGCGACGCCGCCGCGGTGGCCACCGCGGCGAGCGTGCCGAGACACCGCGCTCGTCCACGCGACCTCGTCGACTCAGCGCACGCGCCGCCCACCAGACTCCCCGCGAGCGCTCTCCACGTTTCCGGATCCAGCTCTTCGTCGCCGCAGTTCTCGACGAAGGAAACCGTCGCGGCGTGCGCGGGCGCGGCGAACCCCTCCACGAGATCAATGGCATCATTGGCACCATCGATTAAGCCCAGTCGAGACTCGGCGTCCGTGGACACGCGAATCGCGACCACCAACAGGCTCGCGACTTGCGTTGCGTGAAGCGACGCCAACGCGTGCCCCGCGTGTTCCGTGAGCTCCGACAAAACCAACGCCGCCGCTCGCGAAGTGGACGCGTCGCCGCTCTCCACGCCGCAACGCAGCGCCGTTAGGATGTGACGCACGGTTGCATCGTCATCCGCAACGTCATGCGCGCACCCCTCTATTACCACGGCGAACGCGCCTAGGGCGCCGGCCGTGGGGGTTTTGTTCAAAGAACCCGCCTCGACCACCGGTCCCAACACCTGCGGCAACACCACGGAGGGCGGGAACCGAAGCGCGCACTGACGCAACGCCGCTCGCGCAGCCGCGGCGACGCCCACCGTTTCCGAGTCGTCGTTCCCGAAACCCGGTGGCGCCCCGTCGTCCCTCGCCGCCGCGCACAGCGGCGGCAGAAGCATCGCCGCGATGGTTGGGGGCGCGTGCGACGCGGAGACGCCCGTGGCGGCGGCGGCGGCGGCGACGCTAGGCACGGGTTCGTCAAGCGCCCCCGAGTGCGTGGACACCAGGGCTTCCAGGGCTTCAAACGCCGCGGCTCGCGCGTCGTCGATTAAGTCTTGGTCGGCGTTGGCGACAACCCTGTTGTCGTTTCCTACGTATCCTCGGGTAGCAACCGCGAGCGTCGTTTCCGCGGCGGGATAGAGCAACTGCAAATCGTGACCGAACACCGCGTCGGCGTCCACGGCGACTGCCGCGGCGAGCGCCCTGAGCGTCGCCGCTACCCCCACCAAATCGCCACAAGAAGAATACTCCACGGCCGCGTGCAGACACCGTTCCAGGATTCGTGGCGCGAGCTCGGCAACCAGAGGGAAGTCCCCCCCCTCGCCCACCGCGGTGGCGAGCTGCGCGAGCGCGCCGAGCGCCGCTCTCCGCGCGCGTCGTCGCGTGTTTGGATTTGTTTGATTTGAGGTATCGCATTCATCCTTGCTCGCCTCGACGAACAAATCCACCAACGACCGGTGGTGGTCTTTGAGATGATTCCCCATGGATTCCACCAAGTTACCAAGAAGCAACGACGCGGCTTCGCGGTGCGCGTCTTTCGGCGACCGCGCGGCTTCGCTGAGCGACGGCAACAAGTCGTCCCACGCCGTCCCAGTGGTCGTGGAGGATTGCGCCACCACATCCGCGGCGTGCGCCAGGGCGCGTAGGGTGGCGGGATCCTCCGCGTTGGCCAGCGCCGCGAGTACGCTCGTTTGCGTCGCTTTCCGGCTGGCATCGTCTAAAGCGCGCCAGTGCTTTCCCGCCGCGGTCGCGAGGAGCACCGCGGCGAGATGGCGAGTCTCGGGCGCCACGGGAACTGGCGCGCCAGGATCTAGATGCTGCAGCAGCGCCAACACCACCGCTGGGTCTTCAGAAGCCGCGGTGACGAAGGTCTCCGCGTCGCGACGCGCGTTGGGGTCGATGCTCGGGGACGCCAGAGCGGAGAGCGCGCGGGAAAACGGGTCCGCCTCCATCGCACCACCGAGGCGCGTGTGCGCGGCCGACTCTGAAATGTGGAGGGCGGCGGTCGTAGTCTTCGAAGCGAAGTGCAGATTTGTCTGGTGCAGGCGTGCAGTGCAGCACATGTGCCATCGCTTGACCCCTTGCTGGTGACCGGAGTATCCGGTGCGATGGCCGGTCAGCAAAGGCCGTTTCCTTCAACTTCACCGAGAGAAACGGCTGGAGGCACTTTTTTTGCCGAAAAAGAGAAAAGGGGAACTACATTTACATCGTCAAGAGCGACACACACAGCGCGCTTCGACACCCGCACGCCTACGACACGGCGCATTCGTCGCACGTCATGTCCGACGACCCACCCACCCCCCCCGTGGACGACGACATGGAGGCGCAGGAGGTCGGGACCTCGGACGAGCTCGCGGTGACATCGGATTCCATAAACGAGCCCGAGACATCCGGCGAGCCCGAATTGGAGCCCGAGCCCGAGGCTGTGGCGGAGCCCGAGCCTGTGGCGGAGCCCGAGCCCGAGCCCGAGCCCGAAGCCCCCGTAGAGGAACCCGAGCCGGAACCCGAGGCACCCGCCGCGGAACCCGAGGCTGCTGTCGAGTATGCCGCCCCTGCGCCATCGCCCGAGCCCGTTCCCACCGCGGTCGCCGCGGCGGCGCCAGCGGTCGCCCCCCCCGTCCCGGTCGCGGCGAAGATGCCCAACCCACGACCGTTCACGAAGGAGAACATCGCGCCTGCCAGTGACCCGAGCGAATCCCTGTTCGCCAAGAAAACACCGGTGCATTCCTACCTCGCCACGCACATCCAAGTCGCGGTGCGCCACGCGTTGCGGGCGCTGAGCGCGCAGCGGCCGGAGGAGCCTTTTGTCATGGCGAGCGATGTGATCCGGAAGTGGACCCCGCAAAGCGCACCCCCCCGGCTTTCCCGACCCACCGGAGGCGTCGGTGTCGGGGCCAGGGAGTACCTGGAGAGCGTCGGGATATTGAAAGTGTTACACGACGGCATGTGCGCCATGGCGAAAGGTACGTTTCCCAAATCCAGGCGCGCTGTTTACGGACCCTCTTTGCGTATCATTTACGGCGTACTGGCAACTGCGTAATACAGCACAAACGCACTGTTGCCTGCGTTTTATGGAGTACAGGTTGAAAGCCACACCACGGGCGGAACTACCCAATCCCGGATATACACATCACGAAGTACACCCGTACTCGAGAGACTCTCCGACTGACGCTTTTTTTTATTAATCGCAAGTGCGCCCGGGCGACCCGCGGCAGTTTCTTTCGGACTATCTCCTGGACAACGCCCCCGTTCCGGATTACGTGAAGAAGATGGAAGCCTTCGACGATAGCGATGAGCGGATGGCGCGGATGGAGCAAAAGATGAAGGGGGCGCAAGCCGCGCTGGACGCGTCCGCGGCGTAAGCACCGGGGGTGATTATTGTAAATTTAAAGCTTTTTTGAGCTCTTTTCCTTCTCGTGCATTGGAGAACTAACTTTCGTCATCCGTCGTCGCGTCGTGTCGCACTTCGACTCAATGCCACTATGTGGACGATTTGGGAGTCATCAGACCTACATGTGTGTTTGCATAAGTTCGTGACTAATAAAGCAACGTTTGCGGTCTTTGTTTTGCGCCTCAAGATGTTTTTTGCGCTTTTCCGCAACCGCAGAAGAGATCACGCAAAAAACGAAAAAAGCGGTTTTCGATTTCGCCCCTCGACCATCACGCCCCGACTTCCGCACAACCCAACGCGCGCGACCCGGTTCCCGTAACCGCCCCGGTAGAGCCGAACCCGTGACTTTTTCGTCGCGCCAACCACGCGATTGTCGTTTCGTTTGCTGTTCCGTAAACCACCGTCCCCGTCGTCGCCGTAACGCGCTTCGCTTTCGGATTCAGTTTTATCCATCGCGGAAACCGGAACGTGACGTGCCTTTAACGTAAGCGCAACACACCTTACCCCCGGCATCATGGCTTCCGCGTGCGTCTCCCTGGCGCGTTTCGCGGGGCCGTGCAGTGTCTCTGGTAGAGCCGAGCGCGCCCCGACGACCGCCGGCGCTCGCGTCGTGCGCGGTGCGGCGAACCCGGCGCGCGCCGTGTTCTCCGCAAGGGCAATCGGAAACGCCGGCAAGCCTCACGGCGTGGTGGCCCGGCGCGGCGCCGCCGTGCCTCACGCGAGCCTGATGGAGCCGACGACGAAGCAGGCGACGTACAAGCGTCGTCCTGAGGACGTCGTCGCATCCAACGGCAGGGAGGTTGAGCAGTTCGCGTTGGAGTCGTGCGTGGCGAGGCAGAACAGCGGCATCACCACACCGCCGCCTAAGATTCGACCCGACACGCTGGACGACGCGTACGAGCGGTGCCGCGAAGTCACCGCGGAGTACGCCAAGACGTTCTACTTGGGCACGAAGCTGATGACCCCGGAAAAGCAAAGGGCGATCTGGGCGATATACGTCTGGTGCAGGCGCACGGACGAGCTCGTGGACGGCCCGAACGCGTCGCACATCACGCCCGAAGCGCTTGACCAGTGGGAACGGCGGCTGGAAGCGGTGTTTGAGGGCCGGCCGATGGACGTCATCGACGCGTGCCTTACTGATACGGTTTCCAAGTTCCCAGTCGACATCCAGCCCTTCAGAGACATGATCGACGGCATGCGCATGGACCTGGTGAAACCCCGGTACCAAACCTTCGACGAGCTTTACGAGTACTGCTACCGGGTCGCCGGCACCGTGGGTTTGATGTCCATGCCTATCATGGGCTGCGACGACGACTTCGAGGGCGACCTGAAGAAGGTGTACAACGCCGCCCTATCCCTGGGGCTAGCGAACCAGCTGACGAACATCCTGCGCGACGTCGGGGAGGACGTGCAAACGCGTAACCGTATTTACGTCCCCCTCGACGAACTCGCGCAGTTTGGAATCACGGAGGAAGAGATCATCCGAGGCGGCCTGTACTCGCCGAGCACGGGGAAAGTCGACGACCGGTGGAAGGCGTTCATGAAGTTCCAAATCGCACGCGCCAGGGAGGTGTTCCAGGAAGCGGAAGATGGCGTGAACTGCTTGCACGCGGACGCGCGGTGGCCGGTGTGGAGCGCGCTTGATGTGTACCGCAAAATCCTCGACTCCATCGAAGCCAATGACTACGATAACTTTTCGAAACGAGCGTACGTCCCAAAGTGGGAAAAGTTCGCGATGCTGCCGAGCTCGTACGCCAAGGCCAAGCCCGCGCAGAAGTACTAAAAGGAAACCGGGACATTTATTTCAATTCAAAGAAAGGAGAGAGAAGAGACTCGCGTGTGCAAACAGCCAGTTTTAACATCGCAAAACTACGGACGCGTATCACAACGCTTTACGCGCGGAACGTATGTCGCATTTACTCATGTCACACACTCTTATGCCGCATTTTTTGGCTTCGAAAGAAACGTCCCTGAACGTCGGGGACGAGTTTCCCGCGACGACCACCGCGTCGGCGCCGGTGCACTTAACAGCGCACCGCTCGATTAGCGGCGACGACGCGCCGTCGTTTTGATGACTCGATTCCACGCGAATCGCCTCTGAGAACCCGGTGAAGTCGAACTCCATGTTCCGGATCCAGCAGTTGCGTTTGATGCGAAACACGGAGGTGTATTTCTCGACACCATCGACAAAAATAACACCGCTGGCTTAATACTCGCAGATACCCCGCTTCATACTTCTCATTCTCATCTCGCGCTCCCCTTGCGCCGCGGCATGACGCGTTCCGGAGGCGGCCTGCGCGCTTTGGGCGGCGGCCTGTTACGTGGCACCGGCGCGGGGGTCGGCTTGCTTTTCTTTGCGACTGGTTGCGCCTGGTGTTTCCCCCCGTACGGCGTGGTTCTTTTCGTTCCCAGCCCCTTCCCAAGCTTGGCCGCCTTCGCCGCTTCCAAAACAGCCTCGGCTTCGCAGTCCACGCACGTCCACCGCCGCGGCGTTCCTTTGTCGTCGCCGATGCCGACGCACCGCGTGTGCATCCATACCTCGCAGTTGTCGCACGCGATCATGCGCTGGCCGTCGTCGTCGGATGTTCCACACACACAACGCACGGTCCACTGATCCAGGCCTCCCTGGTACCGGAACTCCGATTCAAGGTCCGCGCCTTCGCCGTGCACTAGGAGTTTTTTACCACCCAACTTTTTCCCGATCTTCGTGCCATCCTTGACGTTTTCGAAACCAATCACAGCCTTGACCTTGAACTTCCCTAGCACTACGTACAGGTGCTGGAAGCACTTGGTGGCGCACTGTTTCAACTCACCTAAGGTCGCATCAGGGGGGACCAGAACAACCTCAGGCGGCGGTTTCGTTTCCACGCCGTACGTTTTGCTTCGCGCGCGTTTGGCTTTTTCCGCTTTGCTTTTGTTTTTCAGAAAAGCGTCGCTCCCTCCGTTCATGCCGCTTACCTTCGGGCCTTTGTGCTTGGAGTCGATAACAGCGGTGACCATGACCCTCGTTGCTTTGCCCACCGCGCTTTTCACAGGCGCTTTCATCGCAAGAAGTTTCTCCACCGACGTGTACGTCTTAACGAACTGCTTCGTGTCCAACAACACCCGCGCGCACTCGATCAAATCGAAACCGAGGTAGGACTTGGAATCATTTTTGGATGAAGTTGAGGTGTCGCTCTTTCCGTTACCCGCGCCCGGCACCAAAGCTCGCGCGGGCAAGTAGCTCTCCAGCAACGTCTTGTACACGACCTTCACGTCACGGTCCAGGTCGGATTTTGAGAGTTGCCTTGCGGCTTCCTCTGCGGCGCGGCGTTCGCCCGTGGCGCCGGGTTTTGTTTTGGGCGCGGCGAGGTTTTTGTTCTTTTGGAGACCGCCGGTTTCGGGTTTGGCCGGCTTTGACGTCTCCGGCGCCTTTTCCTTTTGCTTCTTCACCACCACGGGGGATAGATCCGCCTGTTTCGGTTTCGGAGGCACCACCCTCGCGCGCATCTTGCGCATGCCCTCCACCTTGTCTAGGTGGTACTCCAGCTGGCCGGTGGAGGCGTTCTGGCGGCGACGCACTTTCGCCTTGATTTGCGGGCCTGCGTTTTTTTTTTTTTGAGGACAGGACGAAGAAAGAGACAAAGAAAAGGTCAGTCTCGGACAACGGCGGCGAGGGGAGAGAAAGTCGCGTGGATCACATCAGGATAAACAAAAAGATAAAAAAGCGCGCGGGTCGGTTTCCTTGTTCTCGACGCCGTGTCAATTTTCGACATCGCTCCGCAGGTGGCGTTCGAGATTCGAAGCCGCCTCGCGTACGATTTGGCTAGTCTTCGTCATCCCCGGCGCTTTTTCGGTTTTTTTTTTTTTCCCGATTTCCATCCGAGCGGGTTGAGTCGTAAACGTACGCGACTACATGGGGGCTTGAGTAGTTCCCGGAAGTTTACTTGTAACCGTCCCAAACACACGTACCTGTTGTGTTTTTGTGTTTGTCCACCACGCAAAGCGTGACTTTGGCGTCCGAGATTGTTTTCAGGACGTGGTCCAGCAAACCGGTGTCGCCGACGCCTTTTTCCCTCGCCGCGCCGCGAACGTCGCGCCTCGCCATCCACCGCCCGTTCGCCTCGCGAAGCACCTCGACACACGCGGTGCACGCGGTTTCTATTCGCTGTTCGCTCCATCGCGAGCCGGCCGATGGGCTTTTCGGAGACTCCGGGTCCGGGTCAGGTTTGGTGGGCTTTTTCTTAGCCACCGGCGTCGGCGCGAGCGGCTCGACTTTCGGCTCGACCTTTACGGTCTGTTGCGACTCAACCGGTTTCAAATCGCCGCGTTCCCGGTGTTGTGTTTTTTCTTCGTGTTTCGCCCCAAACTGTCGCCTCGCCTCCGCGGGCGCGGGCGCGGGTTCCGCTACGAAGTGTTCATCAGTAGAGGGAACCAGCCCGTCCGCGCCTCGCGGGCGAAGCGGGCGAAGCGGCGTGACGCGCGGCTTCGCCGCGGACATGACACGGTTTTTCTTTGAGGATTCGCCGCCTTTGTTTTCGTGTCCCAGCTTCGACGCCTTGGTGGCTTTGGATTCAAACTTCAGAGGCTCGAAAAGCGAGCTCGCGGCTTTGCGTTTCGCGCACGCCTCTCGTTCCTCTTCCCGGCGTCGTTGCGCCCGGTCTGTGCCGTTGCCGTTGCCGTTCGCGTCCGAGTCCGACGCCGCGCCTTTCCCTTTTTTCCCTCCGTCCCCGCGTCCCGTTTCGCCGCGCCGGCGCTCGCGAAGCACCAGCTCTTTTTCCGCCTTGTCGTTTCTGCGGACGATTCGCTGCAGCAACAACAGCAGCGCAACGAGGCCGCCCAATGTTTTAGGCGCGTACTGCTTCATCAGCACCTGGTACCGCGTGATGACTTCAAGCGCGGCTTGGTCGGGAAGCGCGGTTCCGCCTTTTTCGGATTTCGCCATTTTTAAAAAGTCAGCCGCCACGCTAACAAGGGGAAACCCCCGCAACCGCTCGGCGGCTCTTTGGTGCGTCGCCGCGGTGTTCCCGAAGCTTCCTTTGCCGAACCGGTACCCGTACGTGCCGTACCAGGTTTTGCCACAAGCTACTGGGTTTAGTAACCGGAACTCCACGCCGTATTTCTGCGAAACGTCCTCCACGGAGACCTCCCTGGCGTTTAAAACGGTGCACAGTTTTTCCCAAATCTGAATAAGCTGCTGCCCCGAAAGATGCAAACTCCCCGCTTCGCGGCCGTTTATGCGCATCAAGTGCCCGCACCCGTTCGCGTGCAACGTGCCGTGCATCAGGTGCGTCTGGTAATCCAGAATCGACGTGGCTTTGTCGTTCTCGCCGCACGCGGGGCACGTCTTGTCCTTCGCGGGCGCCGCGGCTGTGCAAATCTGGCAAATGCGTTTCCCAAGCAACTCCGGTTTCGACTCCACCCTGAAATCGGTGTGGATGATGAAATGGTACTGCTTCCGAGTGACGGGGTGGTGGTGCCACCCAATACAACGGCAGCAATCGCAGTGCACCCTGGTGCTTTCCAACATGGTTTCTTCGTAAATGCGTAACCTGCATTCGTGCGTTGTGCCCTTCCCTAGGGTCACCGTGTGCCCCAACACACCCCGCTCCACGCAGCAATCGTCCGGCTCGGTTTCCGTTTTGATCAACGAACGCACGTTGTCCCTGGAGCGGTCGTGGGAGTTTTGGGTGACGGGGTCAGAGGAAACGCAGAGGAGCCCATGTGGTGTCAGCGCACTGACTCGGACGCAAGCACACCCGTGATCGTGGGAACAGTTCGACTCCTCCCGTCCACGGGAGGGCGATCGAATGGTTGGGGCACTTTATTCCGCGCGCGAAAAGCACCGAGCCCAGTGTCGATTGTTCTTCACCACGTGGCGTCCACGGGGGGCGCGCGGTCACGCAACGCACCTGAAGGGGCCGTAATACGCAAGGTCATCCTTCTCCAGCCAAGGCACCACCTGCGGCTCGTCCATGTGATCGCTCGGCATCACGCAGGCCGCCGTGTGTGTTCTCCTCTCGTCGCCAGCGCGCGCGTTTGGGTGCCAGACAGAGCAGAACAACCCTCACTCGCCTGAATCCAAATTCAACGACTCCGAGGGTTGCCCCAACGCGCACTGGCGGCGCGCCCGTCGTGCGCTTCGCGCTTCCACCGAACGCGCGGATTCGGTCGGTTTCCGCTCGCTAAGCCACGCGGCTTCGCTCCCCCGTAAAGTGGGGGGGACACGAGGTCGTTGAAGCCGCAAACGCCGCGACCGCCTTGCGGCGCGTTGCCGAGGTCACGAGGGAAGGCTCACGCGCCCAGAATCTTCCAGAAACGTGGAAGATGGGCCGCTTGTTTTTTTCCTGTGTAGCCTGGCAAAAAGCTGTCATCACCTGATCGGTCCGGGTCGCAGTGTTCGAGGGCGCAAGTTGCGCGGTTGGGCGCTCGTTGGTTAAAATGAGCACACGAAACGCGCTGCGACGTGCGACCGCGGCTGCGCCGTGGACAACGGCGACGCCGCGGTCGTGGAAACCCGTGGAGTTGTGTCGCACGGTGTGGTCATCAGGCTCCCCTGTTCGTGGGTTCGCGCCAGTCACGCCCAACGCTTCGCCTTGGAAAGGCGGGCGATCCTTCGCCGCGGCGGCGGAATGTACGTCATCCATAGTACCCACCCCCACCCTGCATGCGCGTACTTTGCGCGCAACACGATGGCATCGCGTGTCTCGAGTCTCTAGTCTCTGGTCTACAACGACGGCAAGGGACACGGGGCGCGACCATCGGAGATATTTTTGGAAATCCATCCCCGACGCTTCGCTTTGCAAAAACGTTTGGGCAAAGTTTTCCTCGATTCGCGCGCGCCTTTATAAGGTTGGGTTAAGTGATGAAAACCTCGTTGCTGACCTTTCTTTTCCAATCGCTTCCAACGTAAACCCGGACACTAACACTGTCGCCCACAAAACCCTAAAAAATCGTCCACCCGACACAAACAGACCCTCCGCACCAGACGATCACGATGCCGGCGTTGTCGCCGACGATGACGCAGGGCGCCATCGCGGAGTGGAAGGTTGCACCTGGCGCGCAGGTCAAAGCCGGGGACGTCATCGCTGATATCGAAACGGACAAAGCCACGATGGCACTGGAGTCCATGGAGGACGGGTGGATGGCCAAGATCTTGGTGGAAGCGGGGGCGCAGGACGTGCAGGTTGGCGAGATAATCTGCGTGATGGTCGAGGAACAGGGGGACTGCGAGAAGTTCGCGGACTTCGCGCCGACCGCGGCCGCGCCCGC
>Ga0209830_10002076_pt1 | contig 16517 bp, 12 predicted proteins | sample ArcticOcean_MG_C_12_FD_187439 | JGI IMG/M metagenome (GOLD analysis project Ga0209830, IMG submission 187439) | Marine microbial communities from western Arctic Ocean - ArcticOcean_MG_CB8_130 (SPAdes) (version 2) | ecosystem: Environmental > Aquatic > Marine > Oceanic | place: Arctic Ocean...
GTTTGCTTCCTCAACACCTAATATTGATGATGATGATGATTTCATCACATCGACGTGTTCAACAACAAAAATAACAAACAAACAATCACAAACAATGACGACGACGGAGGAAGAAAGAAGAAAAAGAAGAACGATAATTGCATCTATTGCAGTTTCGAATTTGTTATCATTACTAGGATCATCCAATCAAGCATCCATGGCCGCAGCAGAACAAACAAAATTGACTGACGCAGAAATATATGACTTACAAATTGAAGCTTCTGACTCGTACAACCGCAAAGACTTCGCGAAGGCCAAAATAGCGTTGACAAAGTTAATTGAAAACGAACCGAACTCGGCTTCATGGCTCGAAGGGAGAGCTCAATGTAACGTAGATGATAAGAATTTTAGAGAAGCAATAGCGGATTATACGAGATGTCTAGAAATTATTGAAGCGAATGATCTCGGAGCAGAGGCGAGGCTAAGAGTAGGTAAAGCATTGGCCGAAGAAGGCGTGTATGAATTTGAGCCAGCTTTGATAGATTATAACAGAGCAATAGAATTGGCGACTATAGCAGGCTTTCGACCTGACCCGTACGTATTAAACTCGCGAGGAAATGTTCGTGGTTCCTTGAATGATTGGCAAGGCGCGAAAACAGACTACGAAGATTCTTTTGAAGCGTTCCAAGGCGCGAAGAATTTCCGAAATGGTTCGAGCACGACGCAGAGATTGGACGGTGCAATTTATGCCAGATCTAATGCAGCTTTAGCTACCGTAGAAATAGGAGATATCGATTCTGCTACGAAAGAATTGGAAGGACTCGTAAGGCGAGCTCCGAACTCTTCCGATGTGAGAGCCGCATTAGCCGCGCTTTATTGGAAAGCTGGGCGAAGAGAAGATGCGGAAGATCTTTGGAACGATGCCTGCGGGTTATATTTCGGTTGTGCGCAGTATAAAGATATAGATTACGTCAGGCGCATTCGCCGTTGGCCGCCGAGCATGGTTTCTTTACTTGAGAATTTCTTAAATCTACGTTGAAAATGACTTCTAAATATTGTACTACTTTCATAAGAATGCTTCTCCTGGAATTTTTGTGTCGCTACGCTCCGATTGCTTGGTCATGATAGGACGGGGCCCAGGGCCCCTATAATTTCGAATATTCATCCGGAGACAATAATTTCTTCATCGATATCGCATGTATTTTATCCATCTCTGTCTTCAACGCAGTCGTTACTAAACGTTGCTTCGTTAAAGAGTTCTTCCCATCGAACGTTTTACTCACTAGACATTCTATTTCAAACGCGCTCCCGCAACTCCCACTAGTATCAGTGACTTTGACATGTGTTGCTTCTAAATGATCTTTCAATAATTGTTCGATCTTCTCAACTGATGACATCTCGCGTTAGGTATTATTATTTTATTGTGACGATGATATGTTTTTGTTTCGCATCATCAGGAATGTATCCCCATAGTTTTCATCACATCTTCTTCCGCTGCTATTACTTTTTCTTCTTCTTAATACTCGTAATAATATATCAATCAATATTAACTAATAATAATAAAGTAAACATAGTATGGCCGATCGAGAACGGAAATCCCCACGAGAACGAGCTCGAGACCAAGATGAACATCTTTATGAAACCGATAGAGGACTATTCAAAGATGTCATACCTAACTATTCATTAACGAACTCAACGACGAATTTATTATATTTAACAGATTTAGTTTTATTCTCACAAGGGCGAGATTTATGGGAGACTGATAAACAATTATATAGAACAAAAGAGGACTGCGATGAGATTAGTTTGATGAACGAAATCGAGAGACTGAAGAAATCGGCGTTCTTGTACGATGGGAATAATATGATGAGTAGCAAAAACAATAGGAAGAATGGAGACCTTGAAAATGATGAGGAGAAAGATAACGAGGACGCGCAGTGCGCTATTTGCTTGTCGAATTTCAGTGGTAAGTGCATACGATTAAGGTGTAATCATCAGTACCATGAAACGTGTATATTACAATCGCTAGAGAGAGAGAAAAGAGAATGTCCAATGTGTAGAGGCGCGATTTAGCGTTTTAGCGTTTATGTAGAAGGAGTTGTAGAAGGAGGAACAGCATTATCGGCGGAGGCTAACTCGTCGTGAATTATTTGAACTAAACCGATTGGATTATCTGTATGGACCCAGTGTCCGGCATTTTTCAAGACGTGATAATTCACCTTTTTCTCCTCCTTTAACGTTTCAATCCGTTTCATCGCATCTACGTTCCAATCAGAAGATTTCTCAGCTTTTATGATGTTTACGAAAACATTGTCATGATCTTTATCTTCCAACGCGTGCCATAAATTCCTTTTTTGAAAACTTTCATACAATGCGCGTAACACTTTTCTATCAAATTGCCATTGTAATTTACTATCTTTCGTTAAGACAAGATTCGATCCTAGCCACTCAATTATTGCGCTTGAAATCTTCATTGGTTCTAATTGTTCTCTCAAATAGTCACGATTCGGTATAATATCTGGTAAATTTTCAATCGCCCTCAAGATGAATTCTGCTCCAAACATATCTTTCTCGATCGCATATGGCACAGAATCAAGTGTGAATACTACTAGTTTCTTTTTCTTTCCATCATCACCGGCGTCGCGTTTTAACGCAGAATATTCGAGAGCAATTTTCCCGCCTAAAGAATGTCCAATAACGGCGTCAGGTATTACGTTATGATGTTCTTGATATCTTACTAAATCTTTCGCCGCATTTTCTATTGTATGTTCTCGATGTTCTTCTTGACCAAAATCATTTGGTGAGTTTCCATGTCCTCGTAAATCTATTAAATGAAACTCGTAACTGCTTTTAGGTATTTGTTGATGTCTAATCTTTTCCGCTAACGATTGTATTGGTCCACGCCAATTCTTCCCTTGACCCATTAATCCATGCAATACAAACACGTGTTTTGTTTTCTTCTCATTTGTTTCACTGTTCGTACTTGAACGAATAATCTGCGAACGAAGGACATTTTTTTCTCTCTCAATTGTTGTTGAAAGGGACAACCACTTTTTTTCTACTACTATTTGTATTCGTTCACGGTGTTCTGCTATTGGCGCCACTAAATCAATGAAGCGAGATAGTGAAGATACGAAAAGATTGTTTTTGTTTACTAATAATAATGATAATCGATGCCGTTTTAGTTTAATCATTTCTTATATTTAAATGATGATGATGAATATGAGTATATATGATAACAAATAAGGTTTGTTTTTATTCAAGAGTAACCAACAAATTTCTATTTCAGTATTTGTTGTGCATTTTGATGGCTAACTGGCTAATACGTAATACAATTGTGTATGTTTACAAATATGATTAAACACGCGCGCACACACGCGAAGACTTACTTTCTCCCAAAGAATGTGTTCTTCATGCCTTTACCTAAAGAGAGCAATCCTCCAATTACGCCTTCGCTCAAAGATCTCCTCTTCTCACTTTCTGGACCGTCGCCACGATCATCGTCGTCATCGTCTTCCTCTTCGTCCGATGTTTGGAATTCGTAGACGTCTTCGGTGTCGAATTGAATATCACGCGCGTTTACAGTTTTACCTCCTTTTCTTCCATCCATTTTAATTTTCGCTTTTTTGAAAATAACCGGTTGTCTTTCATGGGCGACATCAGCAGGACGTTTAGTGTTATCCTTGAACGGTATTTTCTTCAAATGTTCGACCGAAGGAGTGACGATTCTGTTTGGAGTGCGCTCGTCGTCGATCTCTTTAGCGTCATTTTTGCGCGATAATAATCCATCTTCTGTAATGATTGGTTTATATTGACCGAAATCTATATTCATTGAAGCGACGTCTAAGAACGTATTTCCAATCGACTGTTTTGCGTTTGTGCAATAGAGACTAAGTTCGTTCAGAAGAAGCGTTAAACTCTTCTCAAAATGATACCCAGACGTAGCCTGACCAGTGTTTTCTAAACTCTGATACCTCTTTTGAATATTATATCCAACGGCTGCGCTCCACTCTCCGTCCTTCTTTTCTTTAATCCAATAATTCCTCGTCCTCAACAACTGCTCGCGTTCGTTCTCTAGTCTTTGAAACTCGTCTTTCAATTGTATCGCCGCCGCGTGATCTCTTAACTTCTTCACGTACTTCTTCTTATCCCAAATGCGTAAGAACTCATCGAGTTCGCCTTGACAAAGTAATTCAACCAAGTGCGATAAAAATGCGTTTATCATCATCCCTAGTCTCGGCATAATCCTTAAATCCGTCTTCGGATGTCCCTTACGTAACTCGTCCAACTTCTTCAACAACGGGTATAACTCGAGTGAACGGATCTTGAAATCTCGCAAGGTCTCAGGGCATGAACAACTGCGTCTGACCTCGTCTAAGAGCATCCTGAACCCAAGTAGTCTCGGTATCCCTAAACTCTCGTCGTCCTCTATTAATTGTTTTCGAGCGATTCTGTAATACGCATGTTTTAAATCCGAGTGCACTTTATCCGAATTACATACATATTCCAATAACCATAAAGTTTTCAAACGTTTCAATGATATCGGTTGTTTCGTTGGGGAAACGTAACAGACCCCTGCTCCTCCTGCTCCTGCGAGATCAGTATGAGTGTTAATAGTATGTTCTCGTTGATTTTGTTCAGTACTGTGCGTCATTATTGCTGAAATCGATTGATTAATTAATTGATTCTTTATTACTATTGCTTGCGAGTTGTTCCTGATGCCGATATGCGTTCGTGTTTTAGTTTTTGTTTTTGTTTCCTGCTGATTTTAAATTTCAAACACAGCACGAACAGCGAACAGGGAAGAGAATCCACACAGACTGACACACAGACTGACAGATGCTAGACTTGCACAACCCTAAAAATGAATAGAATAATGATCTTCTTGCCTTCTTCCTGATGAACGCTGAAGTTCCTGATGCTGTCTTCGAGTCTTCTTCCTACTGATGTACTGATGTATTCCCCTATACTCTTCAAAGAAAGTTCACTGCATAGTTAGTTCATCAGCATCAGTTCTCTACTTCTTTACTAGAACGGCGCGTAGAAAAAAGCATAAAGACCGGAAACATGGACACTAATCGGCACCGCGAGAATTTTTAATGCGATATAGTACTCGTACAGAGAATATAGAAATAAAATGAGGAGAGGAAAATCTATCCTGAAAAGACTCATCGCATTCGTTGTATCGACCATGATCACGTATTCAATATTACACTGTATTGGGAGTGATAGTGGTGATGATGAAGTTCGCAGTAGTGATTTCGATGGTGTTGCTGTTGAAGGAAGGCAGAAAATTGGGATTTCTACCCTAATAACTCATCCTGGCGACGATGATTTTGATGTTGGTAATGGTCGAAAGCGCGTGGTTTCTTCTCCTTCGCCTCCGCCTACTGCTCTAGACATTATTGCTGCTGCTTCTTCAAACAATCAGCAACAGCAGCTGTGGCCGCATACGACTTCGATGACGCGACCACCAACGAAGCAAGAAATAGAACAGGGGAAGGGGAAGTTTCATGTCATGTTAACCGCGAATGACGCACATTACGTCGCATGGCAATCGCGAATAATGTATCGAAGGTATTTGAAGATTATATCGAGCGGCGGCGATACAGGCGCGTTTGGCGGGTTCACGAGAGTATTACATTGCGAACATCCAGATAATTTAATGGATGAGATTCCGAGCGTAGTCGTAGACCCACTTCCTAAAGGTGTTGACCAAGGATATGTCGTATTGAACAGACCGTTTGCGATTAAACAATGGCTAGAGAAGTATTATTTTGCAGAGGAATACGTGTTCATGACAGAACCGGATCATTTATATTTACGACCAATTCCGATGTTGGCGACACCTTTACAAGCGGCGGCGTTTCCATTCTTTTACATTAATCCGAAAGATCCGAAATTTACGCCCATAGTACAGAAATTCAATAAAGCAAACGCGGAGTTGAAAGATTTTGCGCCAATTGGGAATTCTCCAGTCATGATTCATAAAGCGCAATTAAAAAAAGTATGCACGGTTTGGGATACTTTAGCGATTGAAATGAAACACGATGAGGAAGCAAACGCTGCGTTTGGATGGGTGTTAGAAATGTGGGCTTATAGTATAGCATCAGCGCAAGTTGGCGTGAAATACGAATTAGTGACGGAGTTCATGTTACAACCACCGTGGGATAAAACAGAGAACGTTAAAAATGGAAAGGAAGGTTATATTTTGCATTACACGTATGGACAAGATTTTAACGAGCAAGGAAGATTCACTCCCGGTAAAGTTGGCGCTTGGCATTGGGATAAGAGAGACTTTACTTGGAAGAAGCCGCCTAAAGAGGGCTTTTTAATGCCCCCAGCTGGTACGCATCCTTTAACGGTCAAGCTCATGGAGATTATCAACGACGGCATTAAAGAACATCCTAACTGGTAAAGATTGATTTATTAGATAATTATTTTAGAAAATATAGTAACGCAATTTTAGCCCGCGTGCAAGGCGCAACATCGAACAGCACAATCTTTTCAACTAACTAACTCAGTCTTGATGCCCACACATAAAAAGAAAGAAAGAAATTTATTTAATATGAGTTCTTCGTCGTCGTCGTTACTATTATGTGAGGAAGTCTTGGAAAAGTTAAGACAAAGAAACGCAAGAGAGGTTCAACCATTCTCGAACGTCTTCAAGGCGAACATGAAAGCTCAAAAAAGCTTGAACGAGTTGCAGATTGAACTCGTTAAAATAAAACGGGAGTTAATAACTAAACAAGATGTGTTAACGATAGCTTTAGAGGAACAATCGAAACAAAAACGAACGAAAGATAACACTGAAAAGGTGTCCAGATTACAAGAAGAACTCGCTAGTGCACATAAGAAGACATTGGAAGTGATGGAAATGGCATCGACTGCGAACAAAGAGCGCGAGAAAGCTCAAATCGAATTAGAGAAAACGCATACAGAGTTACAGAGGAAAAACCAAGAATTGAAAAATTTACGCGAGTCGTGCACGAACTTAGAGAACGAGCTTCACTTGGCACAGAAAGCTGGGCAGATCGCTGCGGCGGAAGCAGAATCTAGGAGGGAAGATAAATTAGCCGCGATTGAGAAATTTGAAAAATTAGAACAGGAAAATCAGCATCTCGTTGAACGCGTGATGGAGATGAAAATGAAAGAGGCGGAGAAGATGAATGAAATCAATGACCTTTATGAAGACTTGCAGAGACAGAAGAAGGCTTCGATTCTGAATTCAATCGCCATTGAAATGAATGCAACGGCTGCGACGAGCATGCGAGGACTTTCGCTCGATGCAGACATGAATTCAAATTCTGATTCGGTTCTTCTGAAGACGATACCAAATAGACAACATTTTCGATGCCAGATGGAAGGACCTATACATCGCGTTTCTTTTGTGAGATCAGGGGATATGTTAGGAACGTGCGGAGATGATAAGCGCGTTAGTCTTGTAGATATGAATTCTGGTCAAGTCACCGCGCACTTGGAAGGAGCTTTAGGAAGTCTTTTAGATATTTCGTTCTCCCCGGATGATAAATTTTGCATCGCTGGTGGCGTTGATAAAGCAATACAACTTTGGGAAATCTCTACTGGACGCGTAAAACATCGACTGACTGGACACTCTGATAAAGTAGTCGGTGTTGATTTTTGTCGCATGGATAAGCAAAAAGCTGTTTCGTGCTCTCATGATCGTACAATTCGAGAGTGGGATTTAACAAAAGGAATATGCGTTAGCTCTACGCCGTGCGCATCGAACGTAAATACAGTCGTTTATGGAGATACTTCGCAGTTTTTAGTGAGCGGACATTTAGATGGTGGAGTTCGGATTTGGGATCTACGTCAACGCGGTGGTCAAATATCAAACGAAAAGAAGGGCGTTCACGACCAGCAAATAACTTCCATTCAAATGTTGTCGAGCGAGCGCGAAATTTTAACCTGTGGCCGCGATAACGTGATTAGAATATTAGATTTCAGAACGCTCGAAGTGTCTGGAGAAATCTCGAATGCGAGTTTTCGAGTTGGAACAAGCTGGACAAATCCATGCTTCTCTCCTAATCAATCGCACATCGCGTGCGGCGGTGTAGATGGAGCGATATTCATCTGGTCAGCTAAAGATCAAATTTTGAGAGCTACTTTGCGCGGCCACGACGCTGTCGTGGCTACGTGTGCGTGGAGCCCAAGCGGTCTTGCGAGTTGCGATAAAAACGGAAAATGCCTGCTTTGGAATTAGTTAGTTAGTTAGTTAGAAGTAGTAGCACTCTAGTAGAAGTACTGTACTACAGTAGTTTAGCTTTTAATATTATTATTATATATACTGGTAGTAAATTTTTAGAACATACGGTAGTCATCATATCATCATCATAAAGCAGAAATCGTAGAAATATCGTCGCTTTGTAGGAGAGTCTTCATAGATTGAAGGTTCTCGGACCAATTTGATAGACTATTTTTTAATTCACTCCACTGCTGTTTCCCAAAGACTCTTTGCGTAGATCGAGTGATCATGCAAACCTCTCTCACTTGATCCAATTTCGCACCGACTAAACCAGATGAAATACCCCGAACGACCCACTCTTCGCAATCGTTCATATCAATCTGTAACTTTTCACAAATCTCTTTATATGAAACTTCGTCCCCACCACTTCGAATACCACCAAGTGTGACTAAACGCATTTTTGTTAACGTCTCATCTTCGTTCAAACCGAGATCTTTCAAAACTGCGCCGTTTCCTTTCATAAATGATAAATAGTCAGCCACGTCTCTTGTTAAAAATATTTCAAGCAACTCGTATACTTTCGCATCTTTGCCCGATTTCAACGCTTGAATGGCTTTATAATCGAGTAAATCGCAGCTAGCGTTTGTTTGCAAACGAATATAACTCGCAATCGCGCTCTTTGCGGCTTCAGCAGATTCTCCAATACTATCTGGAGCGTTTTCAAACGCGGCCAAATATTTGAGCGTGAAATCAATCGATTTCTCCTCTTGACCATCAATAACTTTCAATAAATTCGAAATCTCTAAATATACGTTGCGCTCTGATCCATCATTGTTGTTCATTTGTTTCCATTCATCCATCGACTCTTCGACGTGTTGTACTAACGTCTCGACTAAGTTATCCATATTCGCATTCTTCACGTATTCAAGAATCTTACAAAACAATAAGAACTTTAACTCTAAATCGCTCGCCAAGTTATATAATTGCATCAAAATTCTCGATCTATACTCTACTTTCTGAGTCGTGCTCGACTTCGCCGCTTCTGAGATCATCTCGTACGCTTTTCTTTGTTCTACTTTCTCGAGCCTCTCTGCTACAGTGGCGGCGATTATGAACACTGTTTCCACATCATCAGCTTTTGCGTTGCTGAAGACTTTATCTGCGTTCTCTAATAATTTTGCGACTAATCGAGAGTCTAACGGTAATCGCGATACTTCTTTAGCATACTCTTCAGCCTCTTTAGCCTGCGCGTTCTCTAAATCTCTCACGTTATTGAGATAATCCCCTCCATGAGCTGAAGTGAAAACGAACCTTGCGGCGTTGATTATTGGTTCTTTATCATCAGCTCCGACGACTACGCATGATTGCTTTAATACTACTTTTGATTGTTGTTGTTGTTGTTGTTGTTGTTGTTGTTGTTGAGTTGCCATTTTCCTGTTTATTATTATTATTATTATTATCTAATAAGTGTGGCACTACGATCGATCAAAAGTCCTAATAACAAATAATAATAATAATAATAATAATAAAGGGCTTCAAGCTGTAAGTCAAGCAGCACGAGCATCAGTACTGTCAGTATAGCAGTACGAGTAATAATAGGTGCCTGGAAAATTATTGATGTGTGGGCAAAATTTCAAAAATCGCTCGCCCGTACTGGCCCGTCCCTTTCCTCCATAGAGCAGTCATCACTCGCTCTAACACACATAACATAAAACGATCGTCATCATCATAAGTCATAAACAATTAATAAAATATCAAGAGCACGGTTCAAGGAGGAGGGGGAGGAGGAGGACGACAACGAGTCCTGAATATGAACATGAATAATTATAATTATAATAATAATAATAATCAACAAGGAGCGCAGAGAAGAGACTTGGCCAATAGATTATTAGTGAAAGAAAACAGTACACAAACGATGATACAACAACAACAACAACAACAACAAGAGTGTAATGATAATTATTACGCAGGTGTTGAGGATTTTGAGCGCGATATTTTACCACAAATAGTCGACGGGAACGCGTTTGAGAATCAATTAATAGTCTTGAAATTTCTCCCAACTGGCTGTGAAGGCATTGATGATATATTGGCCGGAGGGACGAGCGAAAATGGAGAGAGCTTAGGCGGAGGATTACGTCAAGGCCAAGTGACTGAAATCACTGGAGAGTGTGGGAGTGGAAAAACGCAATTATGTTTAAGCGCTGCTGCGAGTGCGGCGACGTTAGGGCACAGAGTCGTTTTCGTGGACACGAACGGAGTGTTCTCGGCGAAGAGAATACAGGCGTTTCATAGAAATTTCTGGTCCGACGAAGCCACTGAGGAGGAAATCAAAACACATTTAGATAAAACTTTAGAATTAATAGCCGTTCACGATGTTCATGATGTTTTTACGCTTCTACATTTGCTAGATCAGTTACAGCAAGACGCGAGCGAAGAAGACGATAACCCGGATAAATCGGATACGATGGGTCTCTTAGTCATCGATTCGTTATCGTTATTGTTAGCGCCTTTGTTGACGAGAGCGCATCATCAAGGACATACAGTAATGACCATGGTTGCAGTAATGTTGAAAGCAATCGCATCGGAACGGAAAGCAGCGGTGTTATATACGAACCATACCGTTGCCGATAACGAACAAAGAGCTTTAGGAGGAAGTGGGTTTGGGCAACAACAACAACAACATCAAATGAATACGATGCAAAATAACGCGAGAGAAACTGCTGGTAGTGGTTTAAAACCAGCGCTCGGTGTGAGATGGACTTCTGTACCACACCGACGTTTGCAACTTTCAAAATGCGACGATGAAGGAGAGTTTGGTAATAACAACAACGTCGGAAATTCGAAAATAAAAGCGGAAGTTATATACGGCGGCGCTAGAGAAAACACAAAGACCTTTTTTCAAATCAAACAAAACTCTCTCGCTACGACTGCACTTGGTGATTATTAATAGAACATTAGTTAGTTTTAGAGTAGAAATCGTTGTATAATATTTTACCCTTGTATTATTATATAGATTCTTTGCGCGTTCAATTTTTCGCTCTCGCGTGTTTTCATCACAGCACTGATGCTGATCTATGATTTGTGTTTTGCCACAGCCAGACAGCCAGACGCCATCATAGACAGCACAATACTAACAATAATAATAACAATAATAATAACAATATTAACAAGGGCTAATAAGTTAACACGAAGCTGGACTGAACGTTTTGGTCTTTGAGCGAGCGAAGATGTTGACAAAGACAACTAAAACACCGACGCAGTTCTCAAATGAATCCACGGCTCGTCTTCGCAAGCATATGTTAAGAAGGCCTACTTTGACGTTTGATACTAATAATAATTTGTATCCGCCTCACCGTGCGACATCGTCATCGTCTTCTTCTGCATTTTATGCGCAGTCATCGTCATCATCTTCGTCTGCATCATCATCAACGAATACTAATAATAACGATCGGATGAGATGCAGTAAAACTATCACAACGACGAGAGACAAACAGAGACAAACGAGACGAGAAGGAGTAAAAACCGAAGCAATCTTCCAATCTTTCTTTAATGGTAATAAAACGAGGAAAGACAAAAATGATACTACTAAAAATACTAACGGAGATCCTCTGAAAGCACCGATGCAAAACGGGGCACCGGCGACGCTTATTAATCCAGTCATTAATCAAAAACAAAAAGAAAGACCAATCGTGAACCCGGAAGATTTCACGTTGAAACCTGGTGAAGTATCGAAATTCGTTGCCCCGGCGACGACGGCGGAAGATTTACAACTCGCCGGTTGGTATTTGAAAGCGATTTTGACCGCAGACGTGTACGACGTTGCAATTGAGTCGCCCTTAGAACTCGCCGCTCGCTTATCGGAAAAAATCACTGCGAACGCTCCAAAGACCCCGGGTGGAGATGCACAAAAACAGAAGCGCATCTTCTTGAAACGAGAAGACTTGCAACCAGTGTTTTCGTTCAAAATTCGAGGCGCTTATAACAAGATTAAAAATTTAAAAAAGGAAGAGTTGGTGAGAGGTATTATTACCGCGAGCGCGGGGAACCACGCGCAAGGCGTCGCGTTAAGCGCAAAGACGCTAGGTATCAAAGCCGTTGTAGCTATGCCAGTGACGACGCCAAAGATCAAAGTCGAAGCTGTTCGAAGACTTGGAGGCGAGGTCGTACTGATTGGTGAAAACTTTGATGAAACCGCCGCGTATGCAAAAAAGCGTTCGGTAGACGACTCCATGACGTTCATTCCACCATTCGATGAACCTTACGTTATCGCCGGTCAAGGCACTTGTGGAGTTGAAATTTTACGGCAATTGCCTACAGTTAAGGCAGTATTTATTCCCATCGGTGGTGGTGGTTTGATTGCCGGAGTCGCTACTTATTTGAAGACGATTTCGCCAAAGATTAAAATTATTGGCGTCGAACCGACTGGAGCAAACGCCATGGCTCAAAGTCTCGATAGAGGAGAAATAATCAGGTTATCTAAAGTAGATGGATTTGCAGACGGAGTCGCAGTCAAGGAGGTTGGTGTAAATTGCTTCCAAATTTGTCAACAATCCGTCGATGGCGTGATGATGGTGAGAACTGATCAAACTTGCGCGGCTTTGAAAGACGTATTTGAAGATACTCGTTCAATTTTAGAACCGTCCGGTGCGCTTGCCGTCGCTGGTGCAAAAGAGTGGTTGAATGCGAATCCTGACTTTGAAGGTGACGTCGTTTGCATTACTTCCGGTGCAAACATGAACTTTGATAGATTGAGAGTCATCTCGGAAATTGCCGACGGAGGTTCGGGCTCAGAGGCTACTTTGATTTCAGCTATTCCCGAAGAAAATGGCTCATTTAAGAGATTCGTATCTTTAGTCGGTGAAGACACGAATTTCACGGAGTTTAAATATAGAATTAATAATAGTGATGGAAAGAAGAAGAAGTTGGCAAAGGTTTTATATTCTGTAAACGTAGAGAGCGACGCGCAGCTCCAATCGTGCATAGCGCGCTTGAGGGCGAACGGTATTCCAACCGAGGATTTCACAAAAGACGAAACGACTCAAACGCATTTAAGAAATATAACTGGAGGTGCATCAAATATTCCGAACGAGCGATTATACAACGTACTTATCCCAGAGAGAGTAGGGGCGCTAGGCAAATTTTTAGACTTTGTCTCTCCGAAATGGAACGTTTCGATGACACATTATCGTGCTGGCGGTCAAAGAGAGGCGACTGTCCTTGTAGGAATCCAAGTTCCAGATGAAGAATTAAAAGATCTCGAATCCGCCTTAGATGGGTGTGGATACGAATACTCGTACTTGAAGAACAATAGAGCGTATAACATGCTCTTCGATGAAGAGTAAAAATATTGTTGTTTGTGGAAAAATAGCTCAGTAGCTCTTACGTAGATATTAATATATGTTTTTATTTTTATTTAAATATCGATTTTTAAGTCGAGTCTAGGAATAGTTACATGATAACATCCAACGTCGACGTTATACTTATTATTATGTTTCTTCTTGCTGCTCCCAATTTTACCCTCTATCGATGGACCTTTGTGCTCTACGTCCCATCGAATTGCCGCTGAAATTTTCTCGTGCGGGTTCACTTCAAATTTTCTCAAATTCTTCGTCGCTCTATCCCAATGCCTCGAAGCTAATCTATAATTAAACGAAAACTTTGAATCCTCTGCGTCCTCTGGTCTGTGCTTATATCCGACAATTGCTTGCAAGGTGAAGTATTCGCCGACGTTGAATCGTTTTGAAAAAACGTCAAACTCAAAGTCCTCTACGCTCAACTCTATTTTTTTAATCGGATCCGCGTACCATTTCTTATTCCCATCTAAATCAACTTTAGTGGACAGTATCTTTGGTTCTAGTTCTAAGCGATAATCGAATACTGCGTTTGCACTTACGTCCACTTTTACGCAAACATTCCCAACCTTTCGTGCTCTTCGTTAAAAAAGACAATCAGTTTTATTAGTTTTGGTCGTTAACACAATACGCGCACAAAAAGAGAGAGAGAATAGAAATATGCATCATCATTAAAGGAAAATAAACGTACTCGTGTTTAAATTTTATTCTATAATCAGGTCTGACTTTGATCGTATAATTGTCTTGACAGTTATTCACAAACTTCTCTATTCGTTTCAGTATCCCGTTCGTTTCAGTAGTACTAGCACTACGAACATCATCATCATCATCATCATCATCATCAATACTAATACTACTACTGCTGTATCTATATTCATCCCTCGAATCAATGAATAATTCATCTCTGTCTATAGTATTCATTTTATAATTAGTTTATTAGTATATCGTATATATTATTATAATAATATTTTGACGTAATAATAATGTGAAATAATAATAAGGCGTTTTCACCACTCATCATTCATTATTTACGTACTGATCCTGATGATGCCCTTCGTTATTCCCCAACACTCTCCCCGCAGTAGTATAATAATAATAAATGTTTTGTGATATTCCAACACGAACAAGAACAGGAACAAGAACAACAATGAGGACGACGATGATGAGGACGACGACGACGACGACAAGATTAGCAATAGGAGCAGTTGGAGCACGAGCAGTATCGAGGACGAATGCTTCCCCTCCCCTAACTCGTCGTTATTATAATAGGTTGACGGTGAATACGAATAGCAATGATGATAGTATTAGAATGAGAAGAAGAATATCGCGCGAATATTCATCATCAGTATCATCATCATCAGTATTAGTGAATAGTTTGGTAACGACGAGGATTAACAATAATAATAGTACGAGTTCTAGAAATAACACTACTAGTAGTGTTAAGATGTTGTTCAGCAGTTTTTACAATAGAAGAAGAGGAAACGTGCGCGCGTACGCCGCCAGTGGTTCTTCTTCGAAGAAAAAAGGAGATGGGGAGGAGCAGAACGCGAAGAAGAATAAGGACGACGTAGTGAAAGACGAAGACATTGCTTGGGAAGAATCAGACGACGAAGAAGAAGAAGAAAGTGAAATCGAAATCGAAGACATTCATGGAGAAGACATTAACGTCGTATACGCAGAATACGATGAAAAAGACATTTCGGGCGGGAACATTGATACCGCGAATACTTCTTGGGGTGATCTTTGCTTAGAGTGCGTGCGTCAAGTTCTCCAAGATGAAAAAAACTTGGAAGAGTTTGAAGGGTATCTTAGATTGTTTGCATTTAAAGCGATTCCGAGCACGAAACGGTGCATGATATCGATTGATGATTTAGACGATAAATTTGGTTCGCCAACCTTGGACGATCTGATTGCCGTATCGAGAAAATTAAACGAACTCGCAGAATTGAAAGGTTTTCCCGACGACGTAGCAATTGAAGTTGCCTCTCCAGGAGCTGAGCGAAAATTGACCATCCCAGAGGATTTATTGAGATTCCGCGAACTAAAAATGAAGGTGATTTATAACGACGACGAAAGCAAAAACGCAGAAAACGAGACGATTATTGTAAACGTCGATGACATTGAAGAGGAAAATGGTTTGGTTATTTTTAAGCTCGCGGACGTACAAGAAAACAGACCTCCAAAAAAAGGGATGCCAATGTCAAAGAAGAAAAAGGAATGGAGAAAGAATATCAAATTTACTGATATATCATCTGCAAATTTATTCATTGATGTAAACGTATAGCAAGCAGGAATCAATCTAAAATAGATACGTAGGATACAAGTACCAAGTACTTTCTATATTCTTTTAGACACTAATTATTCTATTATTATATTATGATTCTCTCTCTCTCTCTTTAACTTATTTCTATATATATCACTACTTCCAGTTATCTGAACCACTACCACCAAGTTGCCTCGAGACGAATTCAAAGAGACTCCACGTAATCGCTTGTTGAAACGTTCTGCGTGCTATTCTTGGCACCGCTCCTACGTATAATCCTCTAATACCTCTCTCTGCTAAAATTGTCCTAAAAGTTACCGTTGGTTTAATGTTTCTATCTAGATTCCTTTGTATTTGTAATCTCGTACGTAAAACATCCGGTGGCTGCGTGAGGAAAGTCGCAAAACCTCCCGCAAAGGCGCCACAAAGTACTGTATCGTACGCCGAAACTTCCCTATTTTGTTTCTCCGCCAAAGTCGCAGTGAACTCTCTCGCTTTCATGAACAAAAGTAAATTCAAACCAGAAAACGGTGCATCTCTCATAATCGTCGGCGCTAAACCGCTAAATAATCCTCTCATGCCTTCTTTCCTCGAAATATCGACGAGCATTTTTCCAACGGATCGTTTATATTCAGGTCCACCTCCGTATTCTAATCTCGTTTTCACGACTGTTATTGGATTTAACAAGGTTGCAATCGATGCTCTCGATAATGCGCCG
>Ga0209830_10002077_pt1 | contig 16502 bp, 14 predicted proteins | sample ArcticOcean_MG_C_12_FD_187439 | JGI IMG/M metagenome (GOLD analysis project Ga0209830, IMG submission 187439) | Marine microbial communities from western Arctic Ocean - ArcticOcean_MG_CB8_130 (SPAdes) (version 2) | ecosystem: Environmental > Aquatic > Marine > Oceanic | place: Arctic Ocean...
AAAACACGAAATCAACGCGCTAAATCTCTTCGCGTTTTCGTAATACTTTATGAAAACTAATAAAATTTCGTGAGCATACTGCTAGTATTCTTATGCGTCGCCTCACGTATTTTCGTTGAATATAAGATACATTAGAACGATTGATGAATGAGCGCGCCGTAAAGTGTCGATTTTAGGTATTAAAAAGTGTGTAATTTTCTGAATTTTAATTGTCCGCTGTCCTCTAATTAGAGGATTTCCTATGACTGGATGAGATGACAAAATTCGAAAATTGAAAATACGAAAATAAACTAATAAACTATTGAATAAGAACTTGCTGGGACGATAAAATTTGATCTCTCGTATATTTTGTTCTAGGTTATACATTGTTATTCACTAGTAAGGTACGTTGCAATTATTAATATTATTATAGCATGTCTCTCTTCTCCTTCTTCTTCTCCTTCTTCTTTAGAGACGGCGTGCAATGCGCTACACACGCAGTCTGTAGTGGTACAAGTTTTTCGATTCTCTTCTTCTTTCCTTTTCTTTTTCCGCTCTTTCAAATCATGCATCATCATCATCCAAAAAATGGCGCGTTACAAGTGCATGTTTTTCTATTACCCATGCAAACGCCTTCATAGCTCGGAAACCGCTTTGCAAAACTCGGCTCCGGTTCCTTTTCGAGAAGCTTCTCCTTCTCCTTCTCCAACCTCTTTGGATCGATATGCAGCTCTCTCCACAATGCAAACAACTTCATCGATTTCACTGCATCGCCAATTGCGTCGTGCGTCTCGCCCATTTCGTGTTTATCCGCTAATAACGTTCGTATTAAATGGTCTTGTGAAAACACCGAAAACGTCTTAAACTTTGGATTCCACGTTCGCCATACTCCGGCCAAGTCAACAATCGCCCCGAAATCAACGCCTTCTTTCAACTGAAGCCATTCAATATCTTTCGCTACGTTTTGACCAACTAATACAGAATTCTCTCTCGGTATACATCGTCTCACTAAAACCATCGCATCCGCGAACGGTATCCCCTCTCTTTGTAATTTCCCTCTATCGATTCCAGTTAAAGGAGTTATACAACTCACGATTTTCTTCTCATCTTCGGGGTTTAAAACAAACACGTTCAATAAAGTTCCCATATCGATATCGCATATCGCTATTTGAGCTACCACTCTGTCGTTATGCGTATACCCAGTGCATACGCATTCGACATCGATTGCGAAATATCTCTTATTCTCATTCGATTTTGATTTTGATTTTGATGATGTATTATTATTATTATTAAAACTACTTATGATCGGTTTACTACTATTACTACTGTCGTTGATATTATTGCTGATGACTGTTGTATTATTATTGTTTTGATCGCGAGGGACGAACGTGTTTGCATTTGCATTCATATTATTATAATGCACCAGCAACGATAATAATAAGGCAGACATTAAGTTACCTATGATGTATGATAAATATCCATAGTGTAAATGTTCTCATTACAAAAACAGAGGTCTATTTTTCTATATTCTGACCTAGTTTGTGTGTGTGCACGGTATTTGGTATATAACGAATAACAATAATAATACGAGTAATAATAACAATAATAATAATAATAATAATGACTACGTAGTAGTATAAGATAAAATGAATACTATTAGATGTTTCTAACTTCGCACCATTTACCATCGACGGATTCTTTCCAAACCGAAACGTTATTGTTCGCATCAGAAACCGCGAGAACGTTCCCGACGACGGACCAAGATAACCTCCAAACGCTCGTCTTGAAATCGTTCAATAGAATGGAAACGTAAGAAGAAGAGGACGAATCGTCGTCATCATCTCGTCTAGTACTACTAATACTACTACGAGGGGTCCATATGAGTACTTTTCCGTCTTGAGAACAACTCGCAATTTGGTGAACTGGCGAACCGCCGTTGTTTGGAGCCCATTGAATATCGCGCACCCAATCTGAATGGCCTCTGAGTTCTTTCTTAAGTCTCCATTTTTGATTGTAATTGTTGTTGTTGTTGTTCATATTACTATTATTATTTTCAGTTTGACGCGTCCAAATTTTGCAGAGATTATCGCACCCGCACGATGCAATCTCGTCGTTTTGTCCCCACGAAATACCAGTGCATCCTACGGCATGCGCGGCGTCTGAAATCTTCTCGCTCGTCCAGCCTTGATTATGCACGTTTGAAACAACCGCGCAAGATCCATCCGAAGCGCACGCGGCGAGCGCACATCCAAACTCGTGCGGGGCCCAAGATATCGCGTTAACAGATCCATCGAAAAACCCTTTCGGTGTCACATATACTCTCGAAAATACATTCGCACTCGTCTCTTTCCAAATCATAACCGTATGATCGAACGAACACGACGCTAACAAAGCGCCAAATTTTGGATGCGCCCAAGATACTTGCCATACCGGTCCTTCGTGACCAGTTAGAGTTACCACATTTGCAGGGTGTTGAACTCCAAAATTGTTATTATTTCCTCCTACGTTGCCACCGAAATCATTATTATTATTATTTTCCCCAAGCGCGTTAATGGCAGAAGAAGAAGACGATGCTGCCGATCCGGTATCAAAAATCTTAATCGTACGATCTGAAGAACACGTTGCGACTCTCTGTATTGATAGAAGAGAGAACGGAAAAAGAAGAAGAGAACATGTTAGCATACTACTACTACTACTACTACTACTTATTATTATTATTCTTATAAGTATTATTATTCATCAAAGCGATCGATCGATTGATTGCAAGCACTCGAGAAAGTCCATCGTCGTCATCATCGAATGTTTCGCACGAAACGACGCGTGATATGTATTCATCGACACAAAACACAATCAAAACACAATCAAACCGCTCTTAAAAAAACGAAGACATAAAACGAAAACGAACACACACACACACACGCACCCTTCCGTAGTAATCGTATTGACAATCATGTATTTGGTCTACATGTCCAGTCTCAAAAGACGTCTTCGCTTGCATGCTCGTTATATTATTATTATTATTATTATTTATTTATTTTCGAGATCACTGCTCTCAAGCTCTCTCGAATATCAAAGTACTATACTCTATCACTCAAGTGCTTACGATTATTCTCTATTAAACACTATCAATACTATCTATAGAACTTCGTCTCGTACGCGCGGTCGTGTTTGTTGTTAGCGTGCGCGTGTTTTAATCGCGCGACTGAAGAAAACCGATGTATAAAATGAATTAAATGTAAAATAATATAAAAGTTTGGAATTAGAAAATGATTTTAGAAAACCCTAAATTCGTGTTTTTAGTACTGATGAGAAAACAGAAAAAGCTCCTGATTCCATCACTTATTAGTAAGTTCTTCGCCCATCAAAGGAATCCTCGGACGGTTCTACGACGACTTATTAACTCGTCCAGCCCTTATAACGATATTAATTAAAGTTTAGGATCGTATACTGGTTGAGTTTTCGCGTTATTAAATTAGCGCTTGTTTTTGAAATTCGAACTTCACATTTAAATCACATAAAGGGGAGTGAGTAATAATACTATAACAAAATGATCAATAACAAAGATGATGATGGTGATGCACGAGAAGAACGAGAACGAGAACAAGGAACGGCGGCGACGACGGCGGAGAAATCTGAGAAACAACTGCAGCGAACGCTCGAGAAGGAACGAAAGCGAATGGAGAAACAGGAGAAGGAGGAGCGAAAGAGACTGCAAGGTAATGGTTCGAACAGTAACCACGGGCAAAGTATAATAACGATCCAGGCAATGCAGCAAACACCGGTTGAGTTAGAATCAGTCAGTGGCACGCGCGATTGGTTCCCGGAAGAATATCGTTTACAGAGATGGTTGTTCGAGAAGTTCAGGAAAACGGGGAACTCGTTCGGATTCGAGGAGTACGACGCTCCAGTCTTGGAGAGGCAAGAGCTTTATAAGAGAAAAGCTGGGGAAGAGATTACGCAGCAAATGTATTCGTTCGTGGATAAAGATCAGTGCGAGGTTACTTTGAGGCCAGAGATGACGCCGACGCTTGCTAGGATGGTTCTATCGAGAGGGGCGAGTATGATCTTACCTTTGAAGTGGTTTTCGATACCGCAATGTTGGAGATTCGAAGCGACGCAGAGAGGAAGGAAACGAGAACATTATCAGTGGAATATGGATATTATTGGGTGTGATAAGATTACAGCCGAGGTTGAGTTATTAGCCGCAGTCGTGGATTTCTTTAAATCTCTCGGAATCACGAGCGCGGATGTCGGCGTGAAAGTGAATTCGAGAAAAGTGATGCAATCGATGCTTCAAATAAATAAAGTTCCTGATGAAATCTTTGCACCGACGTGCGTGATTTTAGATAAGTTGGATAAAATTGGAGACGATGCTGTTATTAAAGAGCTCACGGAGACTTTGAAGTTGCCAAAGGAAACCGCAATGAACGTAGTGAAGACGTTACATTGCAAAACGGTCGAGGAGTTGGAACAAATGGCAAAAGAAGCAATAACGTCTTCATCATCATCTGAGGCAAATGATGATGATACTACTACTACTACTAATAATAATAAGATGGACGATTCTTCTATACAAGAACTGAAACAGTTGTTCAAACTTGCGGATGAATACGGATTTGGTGACTGGCTCCAGTTCGATGCCTCGGTCGTTAGAGGATTAGCGTATTATACTGGAGTTGTTTTTGAAGCTTTCGATAAAGCTGGTGAATTGCGAGCAATTGCAGGTGGTGGACGCTACGATAAGCTTTTATCGCTTTACGGGGCTATGTCTCCAGTCCCAGCGTGTGGATTTGGCTTTGGCGATTGCGTCATCGTCGAACTTTTGAAAGAGAAAAACTTGCTTCCAAAGAAGGAAGTAGAGAAGCAAATCGATTTCTGCGTAGCGGCTTATAATATTGACATGCAAGGAAAAGCGATGAAGACGGCTAATTTATTGCGACTTGGAAATAATAACAATAGCGATAATGATAACGATAATAATAATAATAATAATAACAATAGCGGCCACCATCTGATCACTTGCGATGTCATGCTAGAGCCAAAGAAAAAAGTTGCGCAAACTTTCGATTACGCCAACCGCATCGGCGCTCGATATATCGTCTTTGTCGCCCCGTCAGAGTGGGAAAACGGGTGCGTACGAATAAAAGACTTGCGCGCCGATGCATATGCCGCAGAAGAATCTGACAAGCAAGTTGACGTTAAACTCGAGGATTTATGCAACGCTTTGGAAATCATGCGTCTGAACGAAGTTCAAGTTAAAATCAGACGCGGCATGGCTTCTTTATAGATAATATAATCCTGCGTCGCCGTCGTCGCGTTGAGAATTAACATCAGTTAAAGAATACGTTTCACATGATACACTTACACTCACACACTCTGACCTACTGAGATTTTCTTTATTGATCTGTTTCATCATGACAAGACGACGCTGAACGCTCTCTCCCTCTATCATGCTGTCTCTCTCTTTGAAGAAATACGGAAAATCACATCACTCACGGGACTAACAACTTTATTATTACGACAACGACAATAACAAGAATAGTAATAGTAATAAAATAATAATAATAATAATAATAATAATAATGCTCGCTACAATCAAACTCACAAAGTTCACTAGAAATGTATACGAACCATCGGAGGACTCCTTTCTCCTCGCCGATGCTTTACGAGAACTTTGGGAAAATGATGATACTGATAACAACATGTTCACGAAGAACTTATTCGTAGTGGATAAAGAAAAGAGTGATTACGATTACGATTACGATTACGATTACGATGATGATGATGATGAATTTTTGAGCGTAGAGATCGGCGTAGGAAGTGGATACGTCCTTTGTGGACATATCTTAAGCTACGTCAAGGCCTTCAGAGCTGCAAGGGAACGACCTCTGCTACTGCAGGAGAACGAGCGACGAACGGGAGGAGAGAGAAAGAAACGGTGGAGATTTATAGGAGTCGACGTGAACGAAGAAGCGGTTGAATGTACGAAGGAAACTTTGAGGAACCACGAATTATACGACGATGACGAAGAGGGAACTGTTACGAATCCGCAAAAGTCGTCGTCGTTTGACGTCGAGATAATCAAAGGCGATTTGTTAGAAGACGAGAGGTTTTTTGCGCGTGGAAACGAATCTATAGCGGAGGAAACAACGACGACAGAGAGACGAATAAGAAGAAAGATTGACGTGCTGTTGTTTAATCCACCGTATGTAGTCACTCCTTCGGAGGAGATATACGACGAGGAGAAGATGAAGATGATTTCGACGACGACTACCACCGCTACTACTTCTACAGATTACGCTATTACGGCGGCGTGGGCGGGCGGCGTTCGCGGCCGCGAAGTCATAGACCGAATCCTCAAAGACATCAAAAACATATTAAGAGAAAATGGTGGTATATTTCTATGCGTAGCATACGAACAAAACGATATAGAGGAGATGATGAACGTATTACGAGAGCAAGATTTAAAAGTAGATTTAGTAAGGCGAACTAAAGCCGACGAAGAACAACTATCGATCATAATGGCTAAAAATGTATAACACTAAAAACAAAAACAACACTATCTAGATCTCAGATCTCACGTATTACAGATCTCACGTAGTCATCCTATCCTCTGCTTTAATCATATCAAGCACCGCTTGTTTACTCTCCGCGTCCTTAATCATGATCCCGTTATAGGACACGTTCTTCTTCAATTTCACGATGTTCCCAATTCGCACGCCTTTGACTATTTTGTTCATGTTCTTCCTTTCGCGAGTCTTTTTCATGATCGTTTTATTGCTCACTTTCAACGATCGCACGTTGTTGTTGTTGTTGTTATTATTATTACCATCATCGCTATTGTTGTTTTTCTCTCGTCTTATCGTTTGTCCAATCGATAACGTACCAGTACTCCTGTTCGTACTGTTATTCGTACTCCTCATCTGCTTGGACTGTTTCTTTTCGATCTGTTCTCGTTCGCGCTTAATCGCGTCGAGAACTCTCGATTTTCTCTTCTTCAGTGAATTCTTTGATGCCATGTCTGTGTCTATATCTATATCTATACCAACAGTTTCGTTCTTTTATTGCTATTTATTAGTATTCTATCTAACTCGTAGTACTCTCTGTGCAGTTCTTTTGTTACATCGTGCTGATGGGTTGTGCCTGCGATAAATATAAATTTTAGCACGTAATATCCCCTGCTGATGGACCCTTTATCGGCCCATCAGTAGAAATCCGGGGGAAAAAAATAAAAAAAAATATATTTCTTTTCTCCTGATGCCTGACGCCTGACTGCCTGAGATGTCGCCTGTCTATCCGGAAGACCCAAACAAATATGTAAATTTCTCATCGACCGCGTGTCTGTCGCCGTCGCTAAAAACAGAACCTACTCAATAAAACTATAACGCAAAAAGCGCGATAAAATATAAAAGTGATCCGAAATCGACGAAAACGCGCACAAAAAAACAAGCGCGACGATCGAACAGAGCGCTCCAACGCGCCGCTACTGTTCTCAATACACGTTTTCGAGATATCTCTCGCTCATAAATCTTTCATCACTTTATTAATAATAATACATAAAGAAAAGAGAGCGGAAGACAAAGAAATCTTGAAAACGTGTCTACCGCGGGCGAATTCATCACTTCAACTCATTTCCACGAGGAAAGGAAGAGATTGAATAGAAACAAAAGTAATTGCCTGATCGAGAGCGATTTTGATCACGCACTGTTCCTGCGCGTGCGCCGTTGTTTAGAAATGGTTTTTAAGTTTTAAGAACAGAGAGAGAGTGATCCGGCGCGCCGTCGTTCAAAAATTGAAAGAATTCTGTTTTTATTTCGATTTTTGTCTGGCGCAATATGATGATCAACAAATTCGCGTTTGCGATCGCGTTGAACGCGATGATCGCGATGGTGTCAAGCATGCCGATCGTTCGTTATCAAAATCATACGGTTGCGATTCGAACGACTGATGCGGACGTGCACGTGCAGAGCGCGGAGTTTGTTGTTATCGGCGGCGACGTGAGAGTGTTGGGGGACGAGTTGACCGCGAACGGGACAACCGTCAGAGCGCTCGACGATAAGCTTGGTGAAGTTGAGGAATTGTTCTGGATATATAATTACGGTTGGTGCGGTGCAGACTCTGAATGGTGGGGAGACAGGCCGAGTTCGTTGACGCATTGGTTTGATTTCAGCAGCGAGGTCATGGAAGACTTATACGCCGGTGATTATTCAGACCCCGTCGTGTCTTCGTTTGAGGACAAAATGGGCCAAGCAACTTCGCTTGTCGCTACAGGTACTGTAGAATACCAATCAAATGTCAAGAACGGTTTAGGAGCGATTTATATCAATACAGACAAATCAGGTCTTCAATTCAAAACAACTCTTTTGGGGGCAAACCCGGAGATTTTTGTCGCATATAGACAAATCGAGTATATGAATAAAGGCTTGATTTTAGGCGATGCAGTTTCCGGCGATTACGCTTTTGGATCTAAAAATACATCAGCTAACTATATCGGTGTTCAAAAACCATCCGGCGAGATTTTGAATAGTACTTATTCAAATTTGGGAGAGTGGCACGTTGCAAATATCTTTTACAACAACACAAACGGGTTTCTTAGTTTTGACTGGGACGACTATAATAAAGTGTCTTTCAACACGAGTGGATCTTACGCACAGTCTAACATGTCGAATCCGTTCATCGGCGGATGGAACGGTTCGACCGGAACGACTTGGACCGGTCACTATATAAACGGATACGTCGGGGAAGTTTTATATTTTAACGAAACGCTCAGCGAATATCAGAGATGGGATGTCAGGTCTTATTTATATAATAAATGGAGTACGGATTGCGATGAATATTCAGAATACCAGCGGACGAGAGCTGACAGTTTAGAAGAGGAATTTGAATCATTGACTCCACCGACGTGCGTGCCTCCAGGCGGATCAAGGCTAGTTTCATACGGCTATGGTTTTGAATGTGTCTGCGAAGACGGATGGTACGGAACAAATTGTGAATACAGCGAAGCTGGAGATTACTATCCCGAAGATGGTAAACGTAAACGTAAACGTCACCTTAAATAACTTTTCCTATTATCGTATACACTCTGTTTTAATTCATAAATTTTAAATCATTTACATCGGCTGCGTTTGCGCGATCTCTCGTCTTTTCTACTCATCAGCTGTCTACTGCTACTTGTACTTACAAACGCGCTCCTGCGCGCAAAAATAAGTTCAGATCGTAATCAAAACACTAAGAACGTATTCAATCGCTCCTCTCACTTCCTTTTCTTCTTCGAATGTTGAACATTAATACGAGTTGAATTATTTAATCATCAAATAAAACTTAAAAAGTTTTTCCAATTTTCTTCGTTTTGCGATTTTGGTATTTTGCCAGTTTGCTGCCGTCCCAGTTTGTCTACCACTCTTTCATTAAATTTGCGGAAAGAGCAAGAACGATATAATATATATATATATATCTCCGTAAAGAACGACAAAAACAAAAACAGCAAGAAACCGACCGTATCGACGACTGTCAGTGTGTGTGCACATATCCCAATCACTGATTTGATCAGTGCGTGTGATCGAGAGAGAGAGAGCGCTAAAGTGATAAATATAATTCTTGAATTTCGGTCTGTTTTTGTCTGATCTCGAGCTTATAATATTATTAAGTACGAAAGCAACAAAACAAGAAGATGATGATTTCGATGATGATGATGCAAACAGCAACAAAAGTAGCGACTGCGTTGCTCGCTTTGACGAACGCAGTGTTTTTCGTTAGCGCGAATTATCCAGTCGTTCGGTATAAAAATGGAACAGTGGCTGTTCTGAACGAGGGCGGGGAAGTACGCGTCGAGAGCGACGAGTTCGTCGTGTATGGAAACTTGAGCATATCGGGAAGTATGACCGTGAATGGGACAAACATTGATACTATATATACGAATATTAGCGCTGTTGAAGATAATTTGGATGTTGATATTAACTGTTACGTTGATGATATCTCCCGGAATCTTCCAAGTTCCTTGACGCACTGGCTCGATTTCTCGGACAAACAGGTCACGTACAGTACATCAGATTCAAAGGTTACTGGATTTGTGGACAAAATGGGCAACGCGACGGATCTTACAGTGAATGGGGTTGTCGAGTTCAAAGCCGGTGCTGCTAAGGAAGGAAGAGATTCGATTTTGGTAAATACAGATATGTCCGGTCTCGAGTTTACAACAACGAAATTGGGTAGAAACCCAGAAGTGTTCGTCGTTTTTAATCAGATTTCGTACGTGAGTACTGGCGTGCTTTTGGGTGATAGATATAATGGCTACAATTTTGGTACGTATGGAGCAGGAGACGGAAACATTGGTGTTGGCAATTCGATTGGAAGCTCAATTGCAAAAACGAACGCAACTTATGGTGATTGGCACGTAGCGGATGTTTATTTCGGTGATTCTGATGGATTTCTCGCCATAGATAGCGATATATGGACTGGTGGTGAGAGGACTCCATATAACCAGGTCTCTTTCGGAATTAATGATCAATATTCGGCACAAACTCATACGATCCCGACGATAGGCTTTTTCCCCGCCGCAGGTCTCTATGCTAACGCATATATCGCCGAAGTCATGTATTTCAATCAAAAGCTTACCGATGATGAAAGATATCGGGTAAAATCTTATTTATCTAACAAATGGGTCGAAGATATCTGCGAATACGCACAAAAAACGAGTACAAAGATGGACGAGCTCGAGACAGCTATTAGAAATCTGATGGCCCCGAGATGCGTTGAGCCGGGGGGGTTAAAATTGTATTACAACGGCTCAGGCTTCGAATGTTCGTGCAAAGAAGGATATTATGGAACATCTTGCGAGCAAGATCAAGATGGAAATTATTATTACTACGATAATAATCACGAGCAAGACACTTCATCCGTGGGAAGGCTAGCTCAAGAAGCCGGTCAAACGACAAAACGGCAAGCGCAGCGATCGTTTCGAAAGTCGCACGAAGCCGTTCGGGAACCAACGTCAAAAATTAACAAGTCAAAACATAAATAAATTACGAATAAGAATCCTACACAACACTCGAATCGAACACACACACGCGCGCACAAAAATAAGCTCGATAATTAATATTAAATAATCGAAACCAAAACGCACGAAAACGACAAATAATAAAAACACTATCATTAATCACGCTTCTAAAATCTCTCGTAAGTATTAACCCCTCTCTCTCTCTCTCTCTTGATAATCTTCTTTAAAACGTGTCTACCGCATAAAAGCACTTTAGTGTTCTGGAAAAACTAGATAGAATCATTTCCGCGCCGAAAAGAGATTGAATACAAATCGCAACGGATCGAAAAAGAGCCGCGCTTTCGAACACTCGCGCCACGCCGTTGTCTGCGGCGGTTTATAATTGGGTTTCAACGGAGAGAGTTTAAGAGAGTGAGTGATCCGGCGCGCCGGTCGTTCAAGAATTCGAGAGAAAGAATTCTGATTTTGATCTTTCGTCTTTGTCTGTGCTGGCAAGTAAGAAAGTTTAAATGCTCTTCTTTTGTGCTGTCTACTTCTTCGTAAGTTACGTAAGAGCGGAGCAAGAAACGGTCATCGCATGCGAGAACGAATCGATATCGATATCGTGCGAGAGTGGGTTTCTAATCAACGTTTTGAGTGCGAATTATGGGAGGACTGAGCGGCAATCTTGTCCGATATCGGGTAACGCTGGAGCTAGTTCGAACACGGATTGCGTCGCGACTGGGTCTTTCAGTCTAGTGAGAGGAGTGTGTCACGGGAAACAAACGTGCACGGGGAGCGCGACGAATTCGTTATTTGGAGGCGATCCATGCGCTGGGACTGCAAAGTATTTGAACGTTTCGTATGAATGCGTGAACGATTGGCCGATCGTGAAATCGAAAGACGGAACGGTGAGCGTTAAAAATGTCTTGGGCGAAGTGCACGTATCGGGTTTAAATTTGAACGTTTATGGAAACATGAACGTGACTAACGGCGACATCTTAACTGGCAGTTCGAGCTTATCGGTATTTAAGAAGAGAATTGCTAAAGTCAACGAGGCTAGCGAGACTATTTCAAGACTACAAGCGAAATTGGATGATATACCGAGACCGCCTATGTGTATGCCTCCAGGCGCGGATTCCTTACAATTCAACGGAACGTCTTGGATTTGTGTATGCAATGATGAATTCTCTGGTACATCTTGCACTGACGAGTATTTAACATACGACGGTGGCGATAAAGATAACTTTTTGTTACTCGGCGATTGTGAATCGCATGCCGACTTTGTGCCAGAGAGAGTAACTTTTATGGGTTCATCCATGGGAGATGATTTCCAGGGAATAACATCGACTGTTTTCGTTGAATATTCGGAAGGTGAAGAGCACTATTACATCGCCGCTTATCAATCCACTGATGATTATTGCAAGATGGTTCAATTTACAATCACTTCAATATCCGGAAAATGCAACTATAAACCTCTCAGAGCCGGATATGTCAGTTCGCCTTATGGAGAGAATTCAGTTTGCGTTGAGGACAATATCGAAACTAGTTGGGCGTCAAAGCGGTACAATGACCTCGCAACATCTAGAGAGACAATTGGTTATGGGATCGAAACGATAAAGTTCAGGCGTTTCCCGATTCCTGACGCGAGTTGGCACACTTTTGTCGCTGAATGTTTAGCCGAAGCACCGGACGATGGCGATTGCAGAGCGTGGTCATTAGGTAATTTCTTTGGCACAATGTCGAAATGGGATACGAGTTTGGTGACGAATATGACTGGTTGGGACGGGAGCAATAACTTAGGTTTGAGCCATAAATATACATTTAATGGAGATATTTCAAATTGGGACGTATCGCAGGTTACGAATATGGAGTCTATGTTCAATCAAGCTATTTCGTTTAATCAAAATATTTCCAATTGGACCGGACCGGCGGCTACAACAGCGCAAACCAATATGTTCACCGGCGCAACTACGTTTCAAGCCACGTATTCATGCGTGAGCGCAATTGAAGGCCCAGCGAGTTCTTGCGTAATTGATATCCCTGAACCACCCTCGCCGCCGCCAGACTGCGCCTTCGAGAATGAACCTGGGACGGCCGGTTGTAGTGCCGGAAACATTAATAACGGCAACGGTTGGTGCGTTTGTTGCACTTATACGCCGTGGTCATGGCGTAGCTGTGAGAATAATTGCGGGTGTGCGTGCGCTTCCGATAGGACATACGATCCTGATACTGGTGTTTGCGTTTAATTTCACTACTGCCACCCAAGTTTACAAATTATTATTAAATCACCTACGTATTTATAAATATAAATTGAATAAATTGAAAGAAAAACCACTTTTTTTATGCCCTAGCTCGAACTTTCATGTTTCCATACATGCCGACGCCGATATCTTCATCGTCAGCATCATCACTCCAATCATTTTCATCATCGCGAATGGTGTTTGCATTAATTATTTTTACTATACAATAGCTGAATGAAGATTTACCTTTCCATCTCACCAGAAAACCATCCATACACCCGCGAAATTTAGCATCCGCTGTACAGTTTAGGGTTTCAGAAACATATTTAAGAAAGAAGTAAAAATAAATAAAAGTAATATTAATAAAAATCGTAAGTATTTTACACGACGTGTGGAGAGCAAAACACGCGTCAAAGTAATCGCCGTGAGAAAAATATTCTTCTTTCTTCTTCTTCTTCTTCTTCTTCTTCTTCTTCTATCTGTTATTCCAATTCGTTTCAAACCATCGTGTCCCTCGAAACCTCTTCTTTTGTTGAAATCAATCAGAGCAGAGAGAGAGTAGCACGGGAAGATTTCGAGACGCGGCCAAACTTTCTTTCTTAACTTCGTTAAGTGAGCTCTTATTAAACTGAATAATAAGAGCGAGCTATCGATTGAAGGAGAGTTACAAGTGGAGGAAAATTACGATCAAGATGAGGAAACCGATTCAAGAAGGACAACGACAGAACGGGAGTAGTAGTGCTATGACGAATACGACTCAGGATCTTCGTGATCTGGAGTCACAGCCATTACTGAAAAATCACAATAACGCGGCGGCGGCGGCGACGGACGACGTCGGTAGCGGTAACGACTGCGACGATGATAACATGAAATTTAAACACGGTCCGTTGACTGCGTTGATATTATATTCAAAACATAAATCGAAGAAGATTATTTTTGTTGCGTTTGTGTTTCTGTGTTCTTGCGTCGTCGTCGTTCTCGCGCGGACGCGCGACGGGATGACGGGCGTACGCGGCGGAACGACGCAAAGCAGGACGTTTGCGTTTTTAGGAAACAATAATAACAATAATAATGATGATGATAGTAATAACGATCATAGTTTTTTGAAGCAACACCCAGATGAAGATGAATTAACGAAGGAAGAACGAGATAAGATTGATTTTTTCTTGGAAGAGCGCAGGAAGGAGTTGGTCATCGAAGCTATTTCGAAACACGCGAGCGAGGAGGAGGAGGAGAGTACTACTAATTCGGATGATACCAAATCTACAATAACTGCTGCCGCGAATAATAACAATAATAATAACAATAATAGTAACAATAAAAAGAGTAGCGCCACTCCCGCCGCTGCGGCCGATAATAGCAATAATAGCAATAATAGCGATAATAAGAAGAACGGAGCGAAGAAAGATAGTAGTATTAGTACTTATGCGAATAATAAGAAAGTTGCAAACGTTGGAGATAAGGATGAATCTGGTGCCAATGGCAATAATAATTCCAACAACAACAACAACAACAACAACAACAACAAACAAAACAATAATAATGATAATAACAAGAGCAAGGACGAAAAGGGCGGTGATGTTTCTTCTCCTCCTTCTTCCGATGCGGGAAATGATAAACAAAAGCAACAACAACAACATCAAAAACAACAACAACAAGTAGTAACCGATAATGTTCAGGTTGGAAAAAATGTGGATAATATTGTCAAAGATATTACTTCCACAGCCGTTGATGGAGTAAAAGAGTTATCGAAAGACATCATCGAAAACAATGATGAGTTATTATTCTTGGACTCGAACGATGAAAATTACAAACCCAATCCAGTTTCTCCCGTTCAATTTCTTGCAAATCCGAAAAACAATGCCAGGTGCCTCGATGGATCACCTCTGGCTTATTATGTTTCAAAGCGATTAGATCGATCTGTAAAAATGCGAGAATGTACGAGTGATTCTGTCCATAATTCATGCGGTGAAACGTGGGTCATCATGCTTTCTGGCGGCGGAACGTGCGTTAACGGTGAAGGTTGCACGAGAAGAGCGGCTACTGGGTTAGGCACTTCAAAGTTAGTTCCGAGGACGTATCATTTCAGTTCTGGCCTTCAATCTGTATTGAAAAATAATCAGGCGTTCAACACGGCAAATATGGTAAATATTGCCTATTGCTCGGGAGATTCTTGGCTAGGTAGAAGCAATAAGCCAGACGCGTTTGGTTTGACCACTTCGGGTGGTTTAATCGTCGATGCAATCTTGGAAGAACTCATAGATAATCACGATTTGTTATCTGCGCGACACATCTTGTTTGCTGGCAAATCTGCCGGAGGTATTGGGTTAGTCGCACAAATCGATCGTTGGGCAGATACGATCTCGAGCTCGTACGAAAAGAAAGGGTATAGCAAAAAGTTACAGCCACCGAAGGTTTCCGCGGTTGTATTCGCTGGATTTCACTACTTCCATACGCATACGTTCTACGATCCAAGAGATCAAATGTCGATTGACCAAAACGAAAACGCCGACGACGATGTTAAAGACGAGGATAAAGAAGAAGCGGGTAAAGGAAAGAGCGGGGAAGATTTTGAACCAAAAGAATTCGATAGAATGGTGGAGAAAATTTTAGTTGAACAAAATATAGGAACCACCAATGCGTCTGACAAAGAGGGCGGTTTAGCAAATGCTTCCGAAACCGCTACTCTCGCAGCGGCTGCCGGTAACAAAAAAGAAAAAACTGACGGCGGCGATTCAAATTCAAATCTCGTAACAGGATTGTTTGGAATATTCGGTAGTCATCATGGTAAGATAAAAAACTTGGACGATGAGGATGTCTCATCGCTCGGGGCCAATGAAAATGAAAACGTCAAAGATGATGACGATAAGGATGACAAGGCGGACGAAGACGTGTTTTTAAATTCTGCAGAAAGTCGATTAGTTTTGAAGTACGGTCTCAACACTGACTCGACTTTGAAGCCTTCGTTCGTTCCATGGGATGAGACGAGTTGGAAGAAGTATCTTAAATTTTGGCATGCCGAGCAATCGCTTCCGAACTCGTGCGTTAATCAACAAAGAAAAGCACCGTCCAGATGCGCCGTGGCGAGGAATAGCGTTAAATATATCAAGACGCCAATATTCTTCGTTCAGTCTTTAACAGACTCTGTCGTCATGGCTATCCATGACAACTGGCCGTTGGCAGATCACACGTTTGTCCATGCTCCCGATTTATCTGCCTTGAATAATAATAATAATAGCGCTTCTAACGATTCTATGAAAGAATCGCGAGAAAAGATGCAAGAATTAGTGGATAAAACGATCGAT
>Ga0209830_10002078_pt1 | contig 16498 bp, 12 predicted proteins | sample ArcticOcean_MG_C_12_FD_187439 | JGI IMG/M metagenome (GOLD analysis project Ga0209830, IMG submission 187439) | Marine microbial communities from western Arctic Ocean - ArcticOcean_MG_CB8_130 (SPAdes) (version 2) | ecosystem: Environmental > Aquatic > Marine > Oceanic | place: Arctic Ocean...
GCCAGTGGTCAAGAATCAAACGTTTTCGAAGTTCTGCAACATGGACCAAAGTTGCTTCGCGCGCTTGGTTCGTTCTGGAGTACCAAACATCGTTCTCGACGCGCAAGGACGGTCGAGGAAAGAAATTTCCAAGTTATACAGCTGGCGTTATAAAAAACTCGACGATTTACCGCACGTTTCCACGGAGCGAAGATTTCAGCTCGCTAACGCTGGTTTGGCGAAAGTGGCACAGTTCATCGACTGCTCTTCGTTCGCTCAAGAAACGTGCCCGAATCCACATTATTTTCAAAACTTGCAAGAGGCGGAATATTTATGTTCTTTATATCAATGGATGCGCTTATGCGGCTATCCAGCGAATAGTATTTCAGTGTTGACTACGTATAGAGGGCAAAAACATTTGTTGAGAGACGTCTTTCGCGCTAGGTGCGATAATCATCCATTGTTTGGTAAACCTGCTTCTATTTCAACCGTCGATAAGTATCAGGGTCAACAAAACGATATCGTACTTCTTTCGTTAGTCAGAACGAAACACGTTGGACATTTGCGCGATGTTCGTCGTTTAGTCGTTTCGTTATCTAGAGCGAGGTTAGGGGTTTACGTCTTTGGCTCGAAGAAAATTTTCGAAAAGGTAGACGAGCTTAAACCTGCTTTGAAAACACTACTCGACGATACCGACTTGAGCGTTATAAAAGGCGAAGTGTTCGGACAAGTTACGAGAAAAGTTGAAGATGTCGCAAACGCTAATGAAGCGACTCAATTTAAGGATTCAAACAAATTCGCTGCGTTCATAAACGATACCGCGCTGCAGTACAAAGAAGCGGCTATGAAGTATCTCAAAAATCAACAACAACAATAAGAAAATAACATCTCATCATTAGAGACTTCTTTAAATTTTAATATAGTGTCCGAAACGTGTTCAAAACGTGCGCAAAACTACTTTGAACTTTATCGAAATCTACACTCTTCGCGGACATTTTCAAGACATAATACGCGTCTTGAGTGTTCGGCATACGAGTGACAACTGTAATCGCTCTACGATCGATCGTCTCTAACTCATCGCCTTTCGGTCCAACACAAATTTTTTTACCCTGTCCAATCTCCTCAATCTCTGCTCTACAAACCTCGGATATTGACTCGAACGAATAATACTTTCTTCCGCGCTCATCGACGGTAGTCTTCGCCTCGCCGACGTCTTTAAACTTCATGACACCGGATCGATTATTCTCGACGCCTGCAACCAAGTCTTGTGCAATCTTCCCAGCAGCGGCCTCGCGCTCTGTACTCGTAAACTGTTTGGCTATGATCTCCGCCGCCACGTTGGCATCATTTTCCGCCTTCTCTTCCTCTTCGGCTTTCTCAAACGCCGCTCGCGTAATGCTATCCATGATCTCTACTCTCACCGAAGCGGTTACTACGTCACGAAAATTCCCAACGACTACTTTCGTCTCGTTCCTCTTCTCTTCCTCGAAACACTCTCTGTCTACTGCGATTACCCAGTCTTTTGGATATTCAAATTGGAAAAATTTCCCTCGCGTGGCTTTCCCATCGAACTTTTTATATCGGCTACTAAACTCATCCTCCGCCGCTGCTAATGCGCTCGTACTATGACTTAACGAAGAAGAGGCTAAAAGTACTACGAGTACACCTCTGCGTCGTCTCGCATACTGACTCCTTCTTTCATTATCATTTTCATTATTTTCATTATTATTATTATTATTATGAATCCCGTGTTCTACACATTCATCATCATCAACATCATCATGATAATAATAATAATCACGAGCGCCAGCGCCCCTTAAACGCGTTCTCTGCGCATTCTTATTCTTATTCTTATTCTTATTCTCAAAATTGATACACTTTTTACATAAAATCATGTGACCCTTTATCATTATTCTCCAACAAAACGAAGAAAGAAGAAATGAAGAATGTGATTCCGCCTTCAAAAACTCACGCACTACTACTTGGTAGTATTAAATATAATTATTTAAATTTAATACAATCAACAAAACAGAACGACCGACGGACAGACCGAACGGACAATAAGCAGAAGAACTTCCATAGGTTCACTGTAGTCATACTCTTCATTAGTAGTGTTGTTATCGTTTATCAACAGTCGTACGCTGTAACAGTGTTGTAAACCATCATCGTCAGTAAAAAATAAACATATATTCATTGTTTGGAAAAAGAAGAACGAATAGGAACGAATAAGAACGGAAAAGAAGGATTGGAAAAGCGAGAGATAGAAATGGAGGATCAGTTAGAGTTCGACTTTGAGGATAACTTAGAGAAACATGACATGCGCACGCACAATCTTGGGAAGAATCAGGAACCGCAACAAGAGCTCGACCAAAGGGCACAAAAGAATTTCAGGCAAACCGTGTGCAGGCATTGGCTAAGGAACTTATGCATGAAGGGCGATAAGTGCGGGTTTTTACATCAATTCGATAAAGAGCGCATGCCTACGTGTAGGTACTTCGCGAAATATAACGAATGTAAGGAACCAGATTGTCCATATAAGCACTCGAACGATGACGTGAAGGAGTGCAATATGTATAAGTTAGGGTTTTGTATACATGGCCCGCATTGTAGGTATAAACATATTAGATTAGAGGGACCGCCTCCGCCGGTGGACGAGGCGTGTTTAATCGGGAGACCGGGGCACATACACGGCGTTTTACCATTCGCGGCGAGGCAAAAAGCAAAACAAATGCAAGAGGAGAAGGAGAGAATGTTAATGCTCGCAGAGGGAAATACTGATAATTATGGAAATGGTCTTGAGGGAGATCAACAGGGGCAACAACAACAACATCTACAACAAGCTTCTTTGCCGCCGCCTATGCCGCCAGGGCCGCCACCGAAGAAGTTAAAGACCGTTGATGTTAACTTAGCGTTACCAAACGTAGGCGACGAGGATTTTGATTTTGAATAATTAAATAGAGAGAAAATGCAACACAAGTGAGTAAGAATATTACACACGTTGAAATGGAAATTACTTTCCCCAATCAGTATCGTCGTCGTTATCATCGTCTTCGTTCTCCCAACTTTTCGAGCTGCTATTATTTTTATTCTGCTGCTGCTGTTGTTTTTGCGCACCAACACTCCCTTTCGGTGGCGGTTGCGAATTTGCGAGTTTTGTTATCGTCGTTGTATTCTTTGCAGCCGGCTTCCACGCATCTTCGTCATCATCGTCTTCGTCGTCATCGACATCGAACCCTGTTCCATTTGTACCCCATTTATCGTCGTTCCCGAAACCAACAAATTTTGAATTTGGACTCTTTGGAGGTCGTAAATCCACGTAACCTTCAGGTCTAGGAAATTTGCTTTCGCAGCCGCCGCCGCCGAAGGTATCGGCATCTGAACCGATTGTTTTTGGAATCTCAGACGCTAATCCTGCTACTCCAGTCGCTACAGAGCTGAGCGTCGATGAAAACCAACTCCCAGCTTTATTTGCAGCTTGCCGAGCGGATTGCATGGAATCGTCATCGGCCGCTCTCGAAGCCGCCTCTTTTGCTTTTTGCGCCGCCGAGAGAGTCGTATCTGCTAAAGATTTCGTCATCGAGCTCAATCCACTCCACATCGATCCTAGAACGTCGCCGCCGCCGCTGTCATTATTAGACCTTCCTGCAGGTGGTTGCGAGCCAAATCCGACAAATTTACCGCCCTGACTTGGTGCAATGCCCTCTGGCTTTGCCGCGTTTCTCGCCTGTTGTTGAGCAAAATAAGCCTCTTTCCTAGACGCCGACGCTTCCATTTCTGCCATTGAATACTCTGATCTAATATCACCACTGCTATGACCACCACCACGACTTCCATTGTTGTTAGTATTATTATTATTATTATTATTCATAATCGAAGCAGAAGCAGAAGAAGAAGATAACTTCCTACCACCCATTCCAGTCATTGATTTCGAACTCCCTAAAGTTTGTCCGTTTTCAAACCCGGTCCTTTGATGCGCGGGCGTTTCTCCAGTATTTTGTTTCACCCCTTTCTGAATATTCGCGGGCTCGACGTACTTCCCCCCATCAGCCTCTACTCGTATCTTCTCCCTAAACTGCTCAGCAGCTGCTGAATCGTATTTCAAATGTATCGGCGCGTCTTTCGGTATTCCGTGTTTTTGTAAGAACGCGTTCACTTTCTGATTCCCGCCAAGTTCCATCTTCCTCAACTGTACCGCGTTCCACGAGTCCATCCCGACCGACCTAACGAACGATAGGTGTACTCCTAGTGATCTGTGTACGCCAGAGCATTCGAGGCATATGAACGATCCGAACGATACCGACGCCCATTGCGGGTTCTTCGTATTACAATCCACGCACGTCTGCATCCAGAGAGATTGAGAGAGAGCGTTATGAGTGAGAATAATGAGAGGGGTCGGTCAAAAACACGAATTCGTTTAAAAGTACGCGAGGAACAAAAAGACAGAACGCGCTTGACGACGAGGAAGAGCAGGAGCAGGAGCAAAGAATACTCTGAACAAGTACCATCTCTCTCTCTCTCTCTTTATGTATACACACATACAGTACGTATGTTTACTTCTTCTTCTTCTTCTTCTTGTGTTGATGATGATGATGATGATAAAAAATCGATCCCTGAAATCGGGACGAACGCGATGGGAAACGAAACGAACAAGTTTTCTGCACTATAGAGAGCGATGATCTTGAATAAAATCGATCGTTTTAAACGTACGCCGTTCCCATTTTTTCCTTGCAGTTCTCTCAGTACCCTGGCCGCCTCTGGACTCGCCATTGTTACTACGAATAAGCCTGTGCTATTCTTTTAAGAAGTCGCACGCGCGGAAAAACACCAAAAAACTGATTTGATGAGACTTTTGGAATAAAAAGTTAAAAAGTGCCCCTCAGATCAGTAGAGCGAAAATAATAAATATTCTTTGAGCAACATCACGCGATTAAAGTGTACGAAATAAACTCATTTATATACATACATTAGAGAGAGAGAGAGAGAGTAGTGATCTTCTTCTTCTTTTTCTTCTTCTTCTTCTTCGTCGTCGTCGTCGTCGTCTTCTTAGTGTGGTAGTGCTCATAGAGTATAGGGAATAAATTTGTCGTAACCAGAAAAAGTAATCAATCGGGGACGGAATAAACTTTACGGCTTAATATATTTAAATACATGAGTTCCTCTGCTCCTAATAATAATAATAGTAATAATAATAGGACTTTGGCGATGGAACAGTCGTTAATCGTTAATGGCGATATTATTAATAACGATAATAGTCATAACGATGACGATGAACACGATGATAACGATAACTGCAATGGCAGAAGGTCGCCATCAATAAAGCAACGATTAAAGAACCATAGTCTTAGAAGACGGTCAATGAGCCACGACGAACATAACGATAGTAATGATCACAATAATAATACTACTGATAATGATAGTAATACTGGACGATATCCAGACCCAACTGATGAAGAACTGTTAAGGATTGAGTATTTACGAGAACAGTTATTGAATAATCAGTTACGGTTGCCGCAGACGATGATGATCGAAGAGCTTGGGGGCGAACAAAGGACGTTGTTGAGATTCGTTCGAGCGAGAACGAAATCGAAAGAACTCGCTTGGGAGATGTTACGAAATACTTTAAAGTGGCGAGAGAAGTGGCACACTGATCAATGCTTAGAGAGGACGTTTTTAGAGAACGAGTCTTTATACGAGTTGATTTGTTCGCAAAACGCGTTTTACGTTGGACATGGGAGGCAAGGGCATCCGATTTATATTGATTACGTGGCGAATATGCCTTGGAAAAGAATTTTATCAGAATTTACAGATATTGAGGTTTATTTACGAACGCAAATTCAAACCATGGAATGGCAACAACAAATGGTCTTTAAACCGGCTTCGATTCGCGCCGGCTATCCAATCACGCAAATCATAAATATTTGGAACTTGAAAGGTTTAACTTTAAATAATTTCACTGGAGAGATTAAAAACGTGACGAGAATGGCAATGAGCTTAACGCAAGATAATTACCCAGAGAGCTTATACCAATCATACATAATCAATGCTCCAAAGATATTCACGATGATTTGGTCCGTGATTAAATTCTTTCTCGATCAAAAAACGAGGAATAAAGTGCACATTATGGGATCTGGGAAATCTATGTTCGACCACCTCTCTAAGAAGCTCGGGCCGGATTCTAAAGTGACTTACGAAATGGTCTCCTCGAAATTCGCTGATATTGGCATAGCCGAAAAGAGACTTGGTTTAGAATCGGCGCATAAAATCTCTCAAGATTTCGTTCGAGCGCAATTGAAGAAAACAAACGAATCTCTTTACGTCTCCGAATCGATGTTAGAACTACAAAAGGAAGAGTTACACGACGACGAGTACTTCGACGCTTCCGATAACCCTTGGTGGATGAAAATTGCAGATAACACTAAACAAATAATTAAAGAGACGACGAACAGTACAAAATCTTGGTTCTGTTGCTGTAATAATAAAAAAAGTAGCAGTAATATATTAAAAGTAGTAGACGCGTTCGAAGAGAAGGAGGAGGAGAACAAAGAAAGTAAATAAACGATAGTATTATTATTATTATTAGTTGTTGTTGTATGTTGATGTTGTAAAAGAAGTATACATAATAAGAATCAAAAGACTCAAAACAAATAATAATCAGAGAACTGACTTTCTGAATTTACGCGCCTACGAGAGACGCGCATATTTATATAAATTAATGTTACACGGAGCTAGAGTACTAATTCAACAAAATCAATGAATCTTCCATCAGCGAGAGAGAGAGAGAGAGATTTCTCTCATTCCTTTATCATCAGAGATTACTATTATCATTTATTGAATGTAGTTAAATGAAGAATTTCTCTCTCAAATCTCTCTCTCTCTCTCTTAAATCTCACCAGATTTGATTGTTTGATTATATATTATCTAATACTATTAATACTGCTTCTCCGGTTGCTGCGTCGGTAACAAATGAAACCTCTTCTTACAAGCAATTCTTTGTTTCGAGAACTTATCGTCCGGTGAGAATCGAGCCGGGTGCGCCGATAGCGTAGGCTTCCCGTCCGGTGCAGTTTTCTGTAATCAATAAATGACGGCCGAATGATGATGATGATGATGAATGACGAGAGTGATGAGAATAAATATGGTCAGTACAGAAGAGCGTAAGAAAACATCGTCGCACGAGATCAATAAAAAACGAACGATAGTAAGGCAATACCTTCAGTGTATACACTCGCTTATTATCCTCGTTCATGTAATACATTAAATACATCTTCTTTATGAATGTACTGTTTTACACTTTTATGACTCGATGTACGACCCTTTAGTGCTGATCTAAATAAAATGCTCTCTATGTCTAAATAAAATGCTCTCTATGTCTAAATAAAATGCTCTATCTGTCTATGTCTAAATAAAATGCTCTACGATATGTCTCAATAAAATGCTCTCTATGTCTAAATAAAATGCTAACACAGCATTCTCTACAGATCTCTTCAAAAGAAGAGGAAAGAAAACAGGGAGCGCGATACAAAAAAACTTTGAGCGCGGATATCACATCATGATCTCAAGCACAGCGAAGAAGAATTCTCTCATCATCGCTCGCTCTGTTTTGACAACCCTTCGTTGTCGTTTTCATGTCGCGCGAGTGACCAGTAGGACTACGACTGCGACTGATGACGACGCAGACGCAGACAAAGATTTAGGCGAGAAGAAGATATGCGTCGGACGGACTGTAACGAATGATGGAGCAGAAGAGGACGATGATAGAAGAGATATCCCAATTAACCCGGCGCAGTTCTTATTGGAACAACCGTTGAAACTATACCGAGACTGTTTACGATTAGCGGATTACGTTGCACATAAACAGGAAGTTAAGAGAGCCTTAATGCGCGAAGAAGTTCGCTCGGTGTGGAGGAAGAATCAGTTTTTGATCGATGAGAGCGAGATTAGGGAAAAGCGCGAACACGCGATTAGAGGGTTAAGTAATTCGATGATGCATTTTGCGACTGAAGGGGCGAAGAAGGCAGGGCGAAGTGCGCTTGTTAATGATTTAGATGATGATGGGACGACGAAGGAGGTGTAGTAGTAGAGCGCTGGATGGATGGTAACAACCGTACTCGTTCGAGAAAAAATGGAAAATGGGAAAAAACGCATTTGGACGTGAAAATCTTCTTCACAAGTTGCGTTTTTGTAGCGTTTATTTATCGAGTTTTGATTTTTGAACGATTACACTATGATCATGGATACGAAACTGACACGTGTAGCAACGCAAGTACGAACGCTACGAACGTTCGTAGCTGTTGTTTTGATCGCCATCGCGTTTACTTTTACCGATTGCGAAAATACTGGTATCTTCGTAAGAGCCGTTCCAACCGTTCCATCGCCGCCGCCATTGCCGCCGCCATCGCCGCCACCTTTGCCGCCACCTCCGCCTTCACCTCCGCCGAAGAATCTGTACGGTAAGAAGATTGCTATTCCTCAAGGAGAGTTCTTTAACGCAATCTGCGAGTGCTTACGCGAAGATCCGGAAAAAGGAAATTGCCTCGAATTCGGATATTCCGAAAGAAACGCGCAAGGCGAAATCTATGGCGTTTTATCGAATTGGAACACGTCAGAAATTACGGATATGAATGCTGCTTTCAGTTTTGATCGATTAAGGGGCGGGGCGGGCTGTAATTTACTCGAAGCAGATATAGATCGTATATCGCCGGACCTTAGTCTTTGGGAAACATCGTCAGTTACAAATTTCGACTACATGTTTGACGGTTTGAAAGCTTTCGAGGGAAAAGGGCTTCGATTTTGGGATACTAGTTCTGGTGTCTCCTTCGATTTCATGTTTTTCGACTGTCTTAAGTTCGTTGAGAGCATTTCATTTTGGAACGTTGAACGCGCAACCTCTATGAAAGGCATGTTCGATGGAGCTAAAACCTTTGGCAGCGACATCTCAAACTGGATCGTTTCTTCTGTTACTGACATGGAATTGATGTTCCGCGGAGCGATTGCGTTTAATAAACCACTAAAAGACTGGAATGTATCGAGCTTGATGTATTTGGAGTACATGTTCGAAGACGCCATTGCATTCGACAAGGATATCACTGACTGGAATACGACCCACACTCTCTTGGGTTTTCAGGCGAACATGTTCCGTGGAGCAGTCGCGTTTAATAAGAAGTGGACTTGTCAGACGGAGCATGGTGGACCCCCTTCTACGTGCAAACTGAAGAAACCGTACGCATTGAATCCTCTTGGCAACCGTCGCTTCGAGAACAAAGATGATCTTGATACAGCGATTTGTTCATGTTTAAGGGAAGACCCGGTTTATGGTAAATGCACGGATTTCGCGCGCGAGACCGACTACGGCATAATGCCGCAGTGGGACGTCTCAGATATCACAGATCTCAATATCAGTTTCAGTGGACCACGTTTGACACCAATCAGATGTGGTCTAACCGAAAATTCGGTCTCTCTTATAGATGTTGATCTCTCTTATTGGGATGTTTCCTCGGTAACGAATATGGAGAGAACGTTTTCAGACTTGCCTGGCTATCGCGGACGAGGACTTCGGTATTGGGATACTCAACGATTAGAATCGCTAGCGTTTACATTCATAAACTCGCGGACGTTCAACGAACCGATTGGAAGTTGGGAAACTTCGAAAGTTGTAACAATGATAGCTATGTTTCTGAATTGCGAAAGCTTCAATCAAGATCTTTCCAAGTTCGAAGTCTCTTCTGTTACTGATATGCGAGAAATGTTCGGAGGTGCTTCAAAATTCAATAAAGGTGATATTACAAAGTGGAACGTTTCTTCTGTAAATCTCGGTAGAATGGATGACATGTTTAATGGAGCGTCGTCGTTCGCGCAAGATATTGGGGCGACTTGGAGAGGACCGGCTCCAGAATCTGAAAGCGCTAATATCTTTCTCAACGCCGATGCTTTCAACGCCAAGTTCGAATGCACTACTGCGGTCAGCGGCCCGATATCTTCGTGTAGACGAGAATCTCCGCCATCCATATGGCGCTCCGATTAATATAATCACTAAAGACGACCTTCTTCTCTCTCTTCAATCAAATAATATTATAAAAGTCAGTGGGATTAATATTATATACTTAGGATGATGCGCGCTGCAATAAGTATCACACTACGACTACCTGTATTCAGTTAGCAACACAACTGCAAAAGCACCAGCAGCAGAAAACATGTAAAAAATATATACAAAATGAAACACATAAACATAAAGATATTATATACACGTGCAGATGTAATATATATATATATTCAATAGTAATAAATTAATCGCACATTAAACGCCTCCAACAGCTTCGTCTATTTTCAGCTCACCTTCTTTGAATAAATTTTGTTTTTCTTCATTGTCAGCGTGCGTAGGCGAGAAGGCAATATCTTTATGCTTCCCTTCGAAATCCTCAAAGGCGTTCTTTGGAACTTGCAAGCCGCCGAGTTTTTCTTTTCGACTTTCGCTCTCCTTCTCTGCTTTCCGCAGTACTTTTGATAGATCGTCGTAGCCTTTTTTCGCGGCAACTTTCTTCGCTGTGCGACCTTTGTTATCTACGAGCGAAGCGTCGGCACCGGCTTTGACCAAGACGGAAACGGCGTCTTCGTATCCAGAGCCTGCCGCAACGTGCAAGGCGGTTTGACCAGAACTATCCACAAAATCAATCGCGTCGTGTTCTATATTGTTTTCTTCTTGAATTTTTCTAAACTGTTTCAAGATTATTTGTAAGGATTCGATGCGGCCCTTTTTAGCAGCGGAGTGTAAACATGTCGCTCCCTTTCGATTTCTGGCGAAACAATCGATTGATGTTTCTTTGAAAAGTTTCGTCAGCGCTTGCGCGTGCCCACCTTTCGCGGCGTAATGTACAGGTTTCTCGTCGATTTCTTTACATCCAACGTTTGCGTTTGCTTTAAACTTTAACAACGAGCGAATGCATTCCACGCGACCTTTATTGGACGCCTCTAACAAAGGCGTCCATCCAATTTGGTCGTATTCGTCCTTAACTTTATCTTCAGTGATCGTTTCATTCGCGTCTCCGCCAAGTTCGAGAAGGGCTCTTAACTCTACTGAATCATCTAATCGTACTGCGTCTAAGATAGGATGTACATCTTTCTTTAGCTTTTGCATTCTCTTCTTACGAAACTTATCTTTCGGTTCGCAATCCATTCCGAAATCATCGACGACTTCTTTCTCTTCGTCGCTTCCGTTCTCATCATCACTTAAACTCTCTGATGAATCTGAATCCGAATTCCTCTTCGCGCGCGCACTTTTCTTCTTCGCGGACTGAGCGTTAGCAGCGTTAGGCGGTGGATCGTTCCACGCGAACGACTTCTTCTCTTGCACGCTCAAATCATTCATCCTCTTCTCGAGTTTATTATCGCCCTGTAATGGATCTGCGTCGTACCCGCCTCCTGATTTCATCGCCGTCGCGGTTAAGAATTCACCGTTATTATTCGTCGTCGTCGTTGTTGTCGCGTTAGTACTGTTAGCTTTGTTCCAATCAGGCGCTGGCGGTCTGTGATGCTCTTTCGACTGCTTCGCCCTGTTCTCGGCCTTCTCTTTCTCGGTCATTTCTTTCCCGTACTCTGCGCCCGTTATTTTTTGATACGCGATACCTGCGGCCGTGCCTACCGTGTTATTCAAGCGATCTTTGATTTTATTGAAAGTATCCTGCGTCGATTCGCTCTCTCTTTGTCCAGGCAACTTTGATCATTTCATGCATTCAATTTCACGTTTATTACATCGCGATTACGTATCACGGAGAGATACATCGTATTAAGAAGAGCGGTAGAGATGTCAGCATCGCATTCGTTTTTAAACACCGCGTGCAAAAGCGTTCGTTGTTCGCATACGAATGACTCGAAATCGAATTCGAAATCTACATTTGTGGCACGTTAAACAGAACGCGCACGAAAACACGAGAAAACACGCTCTGAGCGAGAGGATTTAAAATAATCGATCGCGCGCACGATTTCTCTGCGTTACCTTTGGTTGCTCCGAGACCTTCTCGTACTGCCCCATACCGAACATGATTTGTTCTCGGTTTTATTATCAACACTATATCTATCTTTTATAGTGTTGTCATCTTTTTATATTGGGGAAAACCATCACAAAACGAGCATTAGTAGAGAGAATTGACAGGATTGACAAATCGAGGAAAAACGAGATTACGACATATGCGAACTAATTAAATGATCAATAAGTCGCTCGCGATTATATTCTTCGGGCGATACCCGGACCCAGGGAAGTGCAAAACGAGATTAGCGAGAACTCTCGTCGGCACTGAAGAGAATTTCAGAGAAGCCGCCGCGCTCTATCGTCTGTGCTGTGAACGAACTATTCGAAGGTTCATCGAAGAAGCCGATGCGTTGGTAAACGCGGATTTTGATGAAGCAGAACGGGTGAAGATCGTGTTCGCCTGCGCGGATGCAGAAGATGTACCGAGAGTGAAGGAATGGATCTGCAGCTTCGCGAGCGATAGTGACGGCGTGGTGAGTAAGACCGAGTGCGATGATAATCGCGATGAGGTAATAAATCAGTGCCAGGATAACAAACAACGGTATTTCGAGGACTGCGAAAGCGTGGGAGGAAAACGGTGCGACGTCGAAGTGAGGGCGCAAGACGGAGCGAGTGCGAATCTTGGGACGAGGATGATTTTAGAGATCAATAAGGAATTCGATAGATTTGATTGCGATGATAGCGATGATCGAGGGAGTAAGTTAGTCGCCGTAATTGGAACGGATTACCCGGACGCGTCGATGAAGCTGTTTCGGAGACAACATCGTTTGCAGAGAAGGAGAACGAATGGTACTGATGATGATGATGATGATGATGATAAGAAGGATAACATGGAATTTGGAGAAGCGAAAGATGGTGGGTTTTGGTTCGTTTCTTCGAGGAAGAGAGTTAGTTTAAACGCGTTCGATGGCGTAAGGTGGAGTACTATAAATGCGAGGGAAGATGCTATGAAAGCGGTCGAGTTAAATAATAACGATAGGAACGTCGTCAAAGCGTTTAGCGCGAGCGAAGACGAAGCTTTGTACGATATAGATACATTGGATGATTTAAGAAAATGGTTCGCCAAAGCAGAAGAAGCATCTGATGAAGACAAAAATGATTTGTTCTATAGTCTAGTCAGAGCTGTGATTGAGAAAGAAAAAACAGGGACGTGAAATAGTTCGAGGCATTTTTTCTTCTTCACAAGTTGCGTGTGCGAGCGTTTATTTATGGAGTTTTAATTTTTGAACGATTACAGTATGATCATGGATACGAAACTGGCACGCGTAGTGACGTTTTGTCGAACGCTACGAACGTTCGTAGCTGTTGTTTTGATCGCCATCGCGTTTACTTTAACCGATTGCGAAAATACTAGTATCTTCGTAAGAGCCGGTCCAGCCGCCGTTCCATCGCCGCCGCCATTACCGCCGCCATCGCCGCCGCCATCGCCGACACCATCGCCTCCTAAATGAAATGGAAGGTCTCATCTGTTGCTTCTATGCAAGAGATGTTCCAGTATGCATCATCATTCGCCCAAGATATCGGAGCAACTTGGAGAGGTCCGGCAAGTGAAAATCAACAAACAGACATCTTCCTTGGCGCCGCTGCTTTCAACGCCAAGTTTGAATGCGATACTTCAGTCGACGGTCCAGTCTCTTCATGTCAAAAACAAAATGATCAGCCATCCATATGGCGCTGCGATTAATATAATCGATATGATATCCGTCTCTAACTTAAAAAAGGACGTCTCTTCTCTCTTGAATTACATACACACACACTGCATGTTTGTTTTTAAAATAATACTATTAAATTTACACACTCTAAAATCTAAAAGTTAATTCGCTTTGTGCCCGCTCAAGCTAAGCTTCTCTCGTAAGACGTTGATTTTCGGGATTTTAGGAAACCATTTTTTGTTCACCAGTTTCTTAATTCGTGGAAATCGATCTTGCACTCGTGCTAATACGTTCAATAAGACTAAGAAAAATGCACCAAGCAGTGCAAACAACAAAAAGTTTAAAACGCCCGAGAACGTTTCGAAAGGAAAGTATAACAAGAATTTCCAAAACGGCAACTCATCGCTCTCACCGCCGACGGGGTTCATGACTAACACATTCGGCTCTGAGCGCCAACCACCGTGTACGTGAAACTGCACGTTATTATTAAGTTGCATCGTTTTTGTTGTCAACCCGATTTCAACTTTCTTATGAGGCTCGTGCGCTTTCAAAGTAATGCTATACGTCGGCCCACATTTATTATCGTTATCGTTATGCATTACGTCCCCATCGAGATCATCGTCTAAGAAACAATCTTCAGATGTGGGTTCTTGGTGTACGCGCATAACGTATGCATTCTTCGTTCTAATTGCCTTGCGAATATCAAATCGTGCATCTTCGGAAATTTCTTGATCAAATTCGCAAAATACCGTGAAATATCTCGACGGATAAATTTGATGCTCTGGCGATGATCCTCGCGCTGGTTTCTGCAAACGTAACCATCCGACGGAAAGACCTTTCGGGAACTTGAGCGGATTTGATTCTTCTTCTTCGTGCCTCTTGATGCGGTCTGCGAGGTGTTTTTCACGAGGCGTCAAAGCCGATACTCGTCGTATTCTCGAAGCCATTGAATCAGCGACGAAGAGCGCTCCTCCCATTGGCGCTAAAGCGATGTCGTTGGGAGCACCAATACATGCTTTAAAACCGTAACCATCGCTAAACCTATTCAATTTCCCAAACCCGGTCGTTAATGATGATTTACATCCATCATTAGTGACGAGAGTCGAAACACGCGTGGCTTCTACGCGATAAGACGATGAGGATGACGAATCGATTTCGCTCACTTGTGATAAACTAACGACGCGAATAGCCTGCCCATGAAGCTCGGAAACGAACAAATACTGTCCATCTGGATGAACTGCAATGCCAACTGGATGGTCGAAAGCACAGTGCTCGATATTTAAAATCGTTCCTTTTCCATCGCCACTATATCTTCGGTTACTATTGCCATAAACAATGCTATTCCTTTTCCCCACTTTATAACAATCGATAGATTTTGCCTTGCCGTTACCGGCAATAGTATACGTTTCACCAGTGGCAATAACAACAGCACGAATTCGATTATTTCTCGTATCCGCAACGTATAAAAGTTTACCATCGGGCGACGAAACGAGACCAGTCGGTTCGTTGAACAACACGTCAGCTTTCTGGGCGCTATCTCGAAACCCACCTTTTGAGTAGGTGTTGACGCGACCGTTCAATAAAATATTACTTTCGCTTCGATCATCTCCATCTTTTCCAGCAATCCATTGCTCGACTAATAACTCATCGTTAATGTTATTATTATTATCGTTACTATTGTTATTATTATTATTATTACTTTTATTACTATTAGTACTCACGAGTGCGAATATTGCGTTTCTTTTCTTGCACGAGAAATATACTCCCTTTATTTTATGCGTCGACTGATCCGCGTGAACGGTTATTCCGTTAATATCGCGCGTGCCTATTCCTATATTAGTAATTTTAGTTCCATCTAATGAAGTAGCTTTCGCTTTATTATTAGTATTCTTAAGATTAATGTTCATTTTTTCATCATCTTCATAGGAAGTACTGCCTGGATAATATTCCTTAGCTCCGTAAGATAAATCTCTCGTGTTTGCTTCGTAAATCGTCCCTCTTCGTCCTTCGATTCTATATACGCTTTCATCTTCTTTATCGACCAAAAAAATCTTTTCGCTCGTTGTTGCACAAATCGGTCCCGGAACTGTCACTTTAACATTCCGAACCTCTAAAGTCCTTACGGCGAGCTTCGATCCGTCCGCGATATCAATCGCTCGTAACTTTCTATTCCCGAAATCGCTCACGTACACTTTATCCTCAGTCACGGCTAAGTACGCAGGCCTATTGAACTTTGATAAGGCCCCGTACCCATCTGCATATCCTGCAAAACATGAACCGGATAAAGTTAAAGTTTGCCCAACATGCTCGTCCTCGATCTTTTTCCTTCTACTATTCGTGAACTCTTGTATTTTACCCCCACACGATATGCCGCCTTCGCCTACGCCTGTATTCGCCGTCGCCGCCGCTTTCAATGAAATATCTGTTTCGAAATCTAAATGCTCTCGATCTCTCGCAAATCTATTCTTATGTTTATATAAATCCACTGGTTGTGAAGGCGGTGGTAACATTGAATTTACGAACGTTTTCGTCTTCTTTTGCTCCTTCCTCTTTTCCTGCTCTCGTCGCAGTAACTGTTGCTGAGAAAGTCTCCTACTAGGGATCATCGAAGAAGAACGAGAAGAAGCAGAAGCAGAAGCAGAAGCAGAAGAAGAAGAAGAAGAAGAAGAACTAGTGCTATCGGCTACTACCATCATAACTACGACGGCATCATCACCATCACTCATCCTACTCAATAATAGTGATAACAATAATAATAAACACAACGTAATCATCTTCTTCATCATCATCATCATCATCGGCAACATCAACAAATAGATTCCATGAACTCTCTCTCTCTCTCTCT